>MDTG01416589.1_pt1 | contig 15699 bp, 17 predicted proteins | sample 811421 | NCBI WGS metagenome assembly MDTG01 (sample SAMN05326645, study PRJNA326480) | marine metagenome | isolation source: seawater | place: Pacific Ocean: South East | collected 2011
AAAGGAGCAGCTAAATAAAAATCATATTTTATATCCTCTTTCGAAAATGAAAACTATTAATCAGCTAGAAAATAAAGTACTCATTCACTACTTAAGTATGGATGATACTGATATCATTCAGCTCCTTAAATTATGGGAGAAGCATCATGATCATGTTTTGAGCTCATTATCTAGGAAATTACTTAATCGTGAATTGCCCAAAATTAAGATACGAGAGCATGCCTATACTAAAGATGATATGGATAAAGTTATAAACAGATTTAATGAATATGATCATGATATTGGTCAATATTATGTATTTAGTGGAAGTATTTCAAATCAAACTTATATTTCAGATGAATCTCGGATTTTAATATTTGATAAAAAGGATTCTGTTTTTTCAATTGCTGATGCAATCTCATACCTCGATTTTAAGCAGTTTTCAACCCCTGTCACTAAGTATTATTTATGTTATCCAAAAGATAATAATTCTTTATAATTATGTAATTTTACTGAATGAATTTATCGGCCTTAGAAATTTCAAAAAAACTTAAAGGTTCAGTATTTGGTGATGATAAGGTAATTATTCAAAGCCTTTCAAGAATTGAAGATGCTGAAAAAGGCTCAATATCATTTATAGCCCATGAAAAGTACCTTCCTTTTCTTAAAAAAACAAAAGCAAGCGCAGTTCTTATATCAAAGAATATAGAGATAAGTGAATATGAATCTACAACGGTAATTAGAGTTCATGATGCTTATAATTCATTCGCCCAGCTATTGATTGAGTGGTCAAATGAAAAAACTAAAGACAAAAAAGAAGGTATTCATCCTACCGCAATTATTGATCCATCAGTCCAAATTGGTGCTAAGGTTTTTATTGGGCCTTATGTTTTTATTGGATCAAACACAAAGATAGAAGATGGTGTTCAGATTCAATCACATTGTTATCTTGGCAATAAAGTTGAAATCAAAAAAAATACTATACTAAATCCAAGGGTGAGTATTCTTGATAATTCCGAGATAGGATCAGAATGTATTTTACATCCTGGGGTGGTCATAGGCTCTGATGGTTTTGGTTTTGTACCACAAAAAAGTCAGGTTTACTTAAAAATTCCTCACTTAGGAAAAGTTATAATCATGGATAACGTGGAGATTGGTTCAAATACGACTATCGATAAAGCTACATTGGGTGCTACAATAATTGGTGAGGGAGTTAAATTAGATAACCTAATACAGATTGCGCATAATGTTGAAATAGGTTCTCACACTGTTATTGCTGCACAAACAGGTGTGGCTGGTTCCTCAAAAATAGGTTCTCATTGTGTTATTGGAGGTCAGGTAGGTATTATAGGTCATCTCAAAATAGGGAATGGCGTACATATTCAAGGCCAAACGGGTGTTATTAGTAATATAGAAGACGGAGGTACCGTTCAAGGTACTCCAGCTATTGATTATAAATCCTTTTATAAATCGTATGTTTTATTTAAAAGTTTACCTAAAATTGAAACTAGGCTATCACGTTTAGAAAAAATTAAATAGTATGATAAAAAAATTAAAACCTCAACAAACCTTATCCAAGTCATTCAAAATTAATGGTATTGGCTTGCATTCAGGAGAAAAGATAGTGCTTACCTTAAACCCTGCTCCTGAAAATAGTGGTATTAAATTCATTAGAACAGATCTTAATCCAAAGATAGAAATCCCGGCACTCTCTAATTTTGTTTCAAGAACTGATAGGGGAACAACTCTAACGAAAGATGGTGAATTTATAAAAACTACTGAACATCTTTTGGCAGCACTTTTTGCCTCTTCAATTAACAATTGTGAAATTGAAATTAATGGGGCTGAAATACCAATAATGGATGGTTCTTCAAAACCATTTAGCGATGCTATTTTGAAGGCTGGAATTGTACAACAAAGTGAAAGTCAAGAAGTATTTGTAGTTCAAGAAGTTATTCAATTTACTGATGATGAAACAGGTAGTGAAATTTTAATAATTCCTTCGGATGATATATCCTTTAGTGTACTGATTGATTTTGAAACTAAAGTTCTCGGAACTCAAAATGCCATTCTTAAAACAATTAAAGATTTTCATAAGGAAATTGCTCCTGCGAGGACATTCAGCTTTCTTCATGAATTGGAAGACCTACTCGATAATGGATTGATAAAAGGAGGAGATTTAAATAATGCAATTATTTATGTTAATCAACCTTTGGCAAATGCTAATATGAAACGTTTGAAAAAGGTTTTTGGGAAAGATCAAATTTCAGTAAAACCAAATGGTATTTTGGACAATCTTAAGTTGAACTATACGAACGAAGCAGCTCGTCATAAGTTATTAGATCTGATTGGAGACTTGGCTTTAGTGGGTATGCCAATTCAGGGGAAAATAATTGCAACTAGACCTGGGCATAAAATTAATACTGATTTTGCAAAAGAGATTTTACTAATGATCAAACAGCAACGGAAATCCGTTGCTCCGACGATAGATTTATCCAAGCCGCCAATTATGGATGTAAATCAAATTATGGATATGCTTCCCCATAGACCTCCCTTTTTATTAGTAGATAAAATACTTGAACTTTCTGATCACCATGTAGTAGGATTAAAAAATGTTACTGTAAATGAATCTTTTTTCCAAGGACATTTTCCAGGTGCACCAGTTATGCCTGGTGTTCTCCAAATTGAGGCAATTGCGCAAGCTGGTGGTGTTCTTGTTTTAAGTACAGTACCTGATCCTGAAAATTATCTCACATTTTTTATGAAGATTGATAATGTAAAATTTAAAAAACCCGTTTATCCTGGAGATACCTTGATTTTTAAAATTGAACTTTTATCCCCAATACGACGTGGAATTTGCAATGTTAGAGGTTATGCCTTTGTTAATAATCAATTGGTTAGTCAAGGTGACCTTATGGCCCAAATTTCTAGGCGAAATACTTAAAAATAAATGTTAAATTCCTTAAACTACATACATCCTAATGCGAAAATAGGATCAAACGTTACTATTGACCCTTTCACCATGATACATCAAAATGTTAAAATTGGAAAAAACACGTGGATTGGGTCTAATGTGACTATTATGGATGGAGCAAGGATAGGTGCAAATTGTAAAATTTTCCCAGGAGCAGTAATTTCTGCTGTACCTCAGGATTTAAAATTTAATGGTGAGGACTCTTTAGCAAAGATAGGTGACTATTCAGTCGTTCGCGAATGCGTAACTATTAATAGAGGAACCTCCGCTAACGGTGTTACTCAAATTGGCAAACATTGTCTTATAATGGCTTATTCACACATTGCGCATGATTGTTCAATTGGAAACTTTTGCATCTTCTCTAATAATAGTACCCTTGCGGGGCATGTTAAAATTGGAAATTATGTTGTTTTATCAGGTTTAACTGCTATTCAACAGTTTTGTAGCGTAGGTGATTTTGCATTTATTTCTGGTGGGTCAAGGGTTAGAAAGGATATTCCTCCTTTTATAAAAGTAGCCCGTGAGCCTCTTAGTTTTATAGGTGTAAATTCGATTGGTATGGAACGAAATGAGGTAGATAAAGATCGCATTAAATCTATTAAAAATTTATATAGAATATTGTTTAAAAGCAACTTAAATATTTCATCTGCAATAAAAATAATCAAAGAGGAGATTGAGGCTACGAAAGATAGAAATGCCATTTTAGAATTTATTGAAAAATCGTCGCAGGGAATTGTTAGAGGATACGATCAAAAAAGTTAAATTTGCATTTTAATTATGGCATCAACATCTGATATTAGAAAAGGATTGTGTATAAAATACAACAATGATATCTATAAAATCATTGAGTTTTTACATGTAAAACCAGGAAAAGGCCCAGCTTTTGTTCGGACAAAACTTAGGAGTGTTAGTAATGGTAAAGTTTTAGAAAACACTTTTTCTGCAGGTCATAAAATAGAAGATATACGTGTTGAAACAAAAAAATATCAATATCTCTATTGTGAAGGAGATCAATTTCACTTCATGAATACAGAAGATTACAATCAAATAAGCGTTGAAAAAAAAATTCTAGACAACCCTGATTTACTTAAAGAAGGAGAGGTAGTTTCAATCTCCATTAACTCAGAAGATGACATGCCCTTGTCTGCTGAGATGCCAGCAAGTGTTATTTTAGAAGTTACCCACACTGAACCAGGTGTAAAAGGAAATACAGCGACTAATGCTACCAAAGTAGCAACTGTTCAAACTGGAGCTTCAATTAATGTTCCACTTTTTATAAATGAAGGAGATAAGATTAAAATTGACACTGAAAAAGGAAATTATATAGAGCGCGTAAAAGGATAAATTATAATAATTTAAAATTGACACTATTTAACATATGAGTGTACTTGTAAATAAAGCATCAAAAATAATTGTACAAGGATTTACTGGCAGTGAAGGAACCTTTCATGCAACACAGATGATTGAATATGGTACCAATATAGTTGGTGGAGTAACACCTGGAAAAGGAGGGCAGACTCATTTGCAAAAACCTGTTTTCAATACCGTTAAAGAGGCAGTAGAAAAAGTAGGCGCTGATACTTCAATTATTTTTGTACCACCTGCTTTTGCAGCTGATGCAATTATGGAGTCTGTGGAAGCAGGAATTAAAGTGATCATTACTATTACTGAAGGAATTCCTGTCAATGATATGACCAAAGCGTTTCAATATGTTAAGGCAAAAGGAGTTACTTTGGTAGGTCCTAATTGCCCTGGAGTAATAACTCCCGAAGAGGCAAAAGTAGGGATCATGCCTGGATTTGTTTTTAAGAAAGGAAAAGTTGGAATTGTTTCTAAATCAGGAACACTTACCTATGAAGCATCGGATCAAGTAGTGAGTCAAGGTCTAGGTATTTCTACAGCTATCGGGATTGGGGGTGATCCTATTATTGGAACAACCACTAAGGATGCTGTTGAGTTATTTATGGATGATCCTGAGACAGAATGTATTGTTATGATTGGTGAAATAGGAGGGCAATTGGAAGCAGACGCAGCTAAGTGGATTAAAGCTACAGGAAATAAAAAACCAGTTGTAGGCTTTATTGCTGGAGAAACAGCACCAAAGGGAAGAACTATGGGGCATGCAGGAGCTATAGTAGGTGGAAGCGAAGATACAGCAGAGGCAAAAAAACGTATTATGCGCGAATGTGGTATCCACGTAGTGGATTCACCTGCGCAAATTGGAGCTAAAGTAGCAGAAGTATTGTCCTAAAATTTGATTATGAAATTATTAGAAGGTAAAACAGCAATCATTACAGGAGCCAGTCGAGGGATTGGTCGTGGAATTGCTAAAGTTTTTAAAGCTCATGGATGTGCTGTTGCATTTACCTATAGTAATAATATTGTGGCCGCAGATGAATTGGAGAAGGAATTGAATTCCGGTGGAATTCAAGTAAAAGGATATCAAAGTAATGCGGCTAACTTTGACCAAGCAAATCTGCTTGTTGAAGAAGTTTTAAGTGATTTCGGAAGTCTAGATATTTTAATTAATAATGCTGGGATCACGAAGGACAATCTGTTAATGCGAATGAGTGAACAGGACTTTGATCAGGTGATCGAAGTCAATTTAAAATCAGTTTTCAATATGACTAAAGCAGTACAGCGGACTTTCCTCAAACAACGAATGGGATCTATAATTCACATGAGTTCTGTAGTTGGAGTAAAAGGGAATGCTGGTCAAGCAAATTACGCTGCTTCAAAAGCTGGAATGATTGGTTTTTCAAAATCTGTTGCATTGGAACTAGGTTCTAGAAATATTCGTTCTAATGTAATCGCACCCGGTTTTATAGAAACCGAAATGACAGCAAAACTATCTGAGGACCGAGTCCAAGGATGGAGAGATGGGATTCCATTGAAAAGAGGAGGTCAACCAGAAGACGTAGCTAACGCATGTGTTTTTTTAGCCTCTGATCTATCCAGTTATATTACTGGACAAGTGCTCCATGTAGATGGAGGAATGTTAACTTAATTTTTTAAAAAAAAGAAATATGCAAAAATTACCTAAAATTGGATTACCGATCATTCTTTTGGTCGTTGTAGTATTGATATTTGTTTCTAAGTCTTCAATAAATATAGGCTACGGAGAAGCAGGAGTTTTATTTAAAACTTTTGGAGGTGGAGTAGTGACTGACGAACCTCCCCTTGGCGAAGGGTTTCATATTATAGCACCTTGGAACAAGGTATATATTTATAATGTTAAACAGCAAGAAGTTTTTGAGAGTAAAATGCAAGTTTTATCCTCAAATGGACTAGAAATTAGTTTAGATATTTCAGTATTATATCAACCTAAAATTGATGAACTAGGGTTACTTCATAAAACAAAAGGAGAAAACTATCTAAATATAATTATTATACCTCAGATTAGAGCGGTCGCTAGATCTGTAGTTGGGAGATATACTCCAGAACAATTGTATTCAACTAAAAGGGATGCTATTCAAAATGAAATTTTTGAGGAAACGAAGAAAGTAGTTGAAAATCAGTACGTTCAGCTTAACGCAGTCTTGGTTCGTGATGTAACTTTACCAATAGCAATTAGAGAAGCTATTGAAAGAAAATTAAATCAAGAGCAAGAGGCTCTAGAATATGAATTCAGAATTGAGAAAGCAAAACAAGAAGCAGAACGTCAGCGTATTGACGCGGAAGGAAAAGCAACCGCTAACCGTATTTTAAGTGCGTCGTTGACTGACAAAATCTTACAAGAAAAAGGAATTGAGGCAACAATCAAACTTTCAGAATCGCCAAACTCTAAGGTTATTGTTATTGGTAGCGGTAAAAATGGACTCCCAATTATTCTAGGAAATCAATAAGCATTTCCTTATTTAAATTTTTTAAATATATTTGTAATTCAAATGAATAAAAATTCAACTCATATACATCATACAAACACTCAATCAAACGAGATGTGGTAAGATGTCTATTTATCTATTACAAGCCCGTTTGATAACTCAAACGGGCTTTTTTTATTTACAACTATGGTACGTATAGCAATTCAAAAATCAGGAAGATTAAATAAAAGTTCTCTAGCATTACTTAAAAGCTGTGGAATTTCAATTGACAACGGAAAGGACCAGCTTAAGGCTGCTGCTAAAAACTTTCCAATGGAAATTTTTTATTTACGAAATGGCGATATTCCACAATACATGCGTGATGGAGTAGTAGATTTGGCTATTCTTGGAGAAAATTTACTTGTTGAAAAAGGGCAAGATTTAGAAGTCATTGAACCATTAGGATTTTCAAGATGCAAAGTTTCTATTGCAGTACCAAAAAATACAACTTTTAATCATGTTCATGATTTGGAGGGAAAGCGTATTGCTACTTCTTATCCCAATACAGTCAATGCATTTTTAGAGACGAATCAAATTAAAGCAGACTTACACATCATTAACGGTTCAGTAGAAATTGCACCCAACATTGGATTGGCTGATGCCATCTGTGATATCGTTTCAAGTGGGAGTACCCTTTTTAAAAATAATCTAAAAGAGGTTATTGAAATTGCTCGATCTGAAGCTGTATTGGTTCAAGCACCACATATTTCTAAGGAAACTAAAGAGACTATAAAAAAATTACGTTTTCGAATTCAGGCAGTATTAAGAGCAAAACAATCAAAATATATCTTACTCAATGCACCAAATAATAAAATTAAGGACATTAGCAACATCCTACCTGTTTTAAAAAGCCCTACAATTTTACCTCTCGCTCAAGAGGGATGGAGTTCGGTTCACTCAGTAATTAATGCTGGAGATTTTTGGGAAGTAATAGACCAACTTAAAGAGGCAGGTGCAGAGGATATTTTGGTTTGTCCTATTGAAAAAATGGTTTTATGATGCAGCCCTTTTTAAACCCTAACTCCTCGGAATGGAGATCATTGACTAAACGTCCAACAGCTACATATAAGTCACTTGAACCATTAGTTATCTCAGTTTTTGACTCTGTGAAAAAACAAGGAGACCAGTCGATTATTGATTATACAGCACAGTTTGATGGGATAAGGCAGGATGACTTTAAGGTAAAAACTGATGAATTTGAAAAAGCTAATGCCGCGGTGCCTGAGGGGTTGAAAAAAGCCATTCAAAATGCTAAAGCCAACATCGCTAGTTTTCATAAAGCACAACTATCAGATACCATAAAGGTGACTACCCAGCCAGGTGTTGAATGCTGGCAAGAAAAAAAGCCTATAGAAATAATTGGATTGTATATTCCAGGAGGATCAGCTCCTTTGTTTTCAACTATCTTGATGTTGGCAGTTCCAGCCCAAATTGCAGGATGTAAAGAAATTGTTTTATGTTCTCCTCCCTCAAAAGATGGAACACTTCCAGACGTAGTTCTTTACACAGCCCAACTCTGTGGTGTTAAGGATGTTTACAAAGTAGGTGGAATACAAGCAATTGCAGCAATGGCACTTGGAACAGAATCAATTCCTAAAGTTCATAAGATATTTGGTCCCGGAAATCAATATGTTACGGTAGCAAAACAATGTGCAACACGACATCATGTAGCAATTGACATGCCTGCTGGCCCAAGCGAATTACTCGTTGCTGCTGATGGAACCGCTAATCCAAATTTTATTGCTGCAGACTTACTCTCGCAGGCTGAACACGGAAAAGACAGTCAAGTGTTGTTTGTGACAACCCACAAGCCACTTTTGGAAGAAGTCGCCCGCGCTATGGAAACTCAATTAAGAGAATTGCCTCGTAAAGAAATTGCAGCAGCAGCCCTAAAAAACTCTAAAGCACTTTATTTTAAAGATGATTCAACTGCAATTGAGTTTATCAATGCCTACGGTCCAGAGCATTATATAGTCTGTGTTCAAAACGAGGATTTATATTTAGATAATGTAATTAACGCAGGTTCTGTTTTTGTGGGGAATTATACCCCCGAAAGTGCCGGAGATTATGCTTCCGGAACCAATCATACCTTACCTACAAATGGATATTCTAAACAGTACAGCGGGGTGAATTTAGACAGTTTTAGAAAAGCAATTACCTTTCAAAAAATAACCAAAGAGGGAATACAAGCTTTAGGTGAAACGATAGAAATAATGGCTTCTGCTGAGGGATTAGAGGCTCATAAAAATGCTGTAAGTATTCGATTAAAAACCCTTAAAGATGAAATTTGATTATACAAAATACATCAGAACCTATTTGCTGTCTTTGACACCTTATAAATCTGCCCGTGAAGAATATGAAGCTGAAGGAAGGCCAATGACATTATTAGATGCCAATGAAAATCCTTTTAATAGTTTGGTTAATCGGTATCCAGATCCGATGCAAAGAGAGCTAAAAAAAGAGATCGCCACATGGAAGGGAGTAGATGAAAATCAAATTTATTTGTGCAACGGCAGCGATGAGTTTATTTCAAATGTCATCAACGGATGTTGTGAGCCAGGAAAAGATTCCATCATGATTGTACCGCCTACTTTTGGGATGTATAAAGTCTCCGCAAAAACCTATGGTGTCGGAATTCAAGAGGTTCCCCTTACCAGCTCTTTTCAACTTGATGTTGACTCCATTCTTGAAATTGCAGATGAAAATTCTAAAATTATTTTCCTTCCAACTCCAAATAACCCTACAGCTAATAATTTTGATTTGGATGCTGTAGAGCAACTGATTCATGGATTTCCTGGACTTGTGGTTGTAGATGAAGCTTATGCGGAGTTTAGCAGCAATCCCTCGGTCATCCCCTGGTTGGCAAAATATCCTAATCTGATGGTTTGTCAAACCTTTTCAAAAGCTCAGGGGATGGCAGGAGCTCGTTTAGGGATGGCATTTGCTCATTCGGATTTTATCTCCTTTTTTAATCGAATAAAAGCTCCTTATAACATCAATTCATTAACCATTAATGCTGTTCAAAAACGCCTAAAAGACCAAGACAAGGTAAAGCAAGAAGTAGATTTGTTATTGAATGAACGTAAGCGGTTAGAGGAAGCCTTTGCTTCAATCTCTTTTATTGAAAAGTATTTTCCTTCCGATGCAAATTTTTTAATGATACGAGTAGACGACAGCAGTATTCGTTATAAGCAGCTTTTAGAAAATGGAATCGTTGTTCGAAATTCTTCTAAAAATCTAAATTGTGAAAATACCTTACGCATATCAGTTGGACTTCCTCAAGAAAATAATCGCTTAATTGAAGTCTTAACAAGTTTAAGTTAATTCGTATGAAGAAAATATTATTTATAGATCGAGACGGAACCTTGGCAATAGAGCCGGAAGAATATCAATTGGACAGCTTTGATAAATTGGTTTTTTATCCAGAGGTGTTTACATTTCTAGGCAAGATAGCTCGTGAGTTGAATTATGAATTGGTAATGATCACCAATCAGGATGGGCTTGGAACTGATTCGTTTCCTGAAGATACATTTTGGCCAGTCCAAAAATTTCTGATAAAAGCTTTTGAAAATGAAGGCGTAGTTTTTAACGACGTACTTATTGATAAAAGTTTTCTAGAAGACAATGCACCAACACGCAAACCAAGAACAGGTATGCTTACTCGCTATCTGGATACCACGGCCTATGATCTTGAAAACTCATTCGTAATTGGGGACCGATTGACCGATATGGAATTGGCAAAAAACTTAGGGAGTCAAGGAATTTTTATAGTCAATGATCCAGACTTGGGGAAGGAAGAAACTACCGATGAAACAAATTTTCCAATAGCACTTAAAACATCCGCATGGAATACTATTTACAGCTTTTTAAAACTAGAGCAGCGTAACGTTTCTTATGAACGAAAGACCAATGAAACGGAAATTAAGTTACAGCTCAATTTAGATGGAAATGGTAAAAGTAAAATCGATACTGGTATCCCCTTTTTTGATCACATGATTGATCAATTAGCACGTCACGGAGCTATGGACATTGAACTTAGTGTAAAGGGTGATTTGGAAGTTGATGAGCACCACACTATAGAGGACACTGCTATAGCTTTAGGTGAGTCCTTTGCCAAAGCTTTAGGAAATAAATTGGGGATTGAACGATATGGATTTTGCTTACCTATGGATGATTGTTTGGCTCAAGTAGCAATTGATTTTGGAGGACGGAATTGGCTGGTCTGGGAAACGGAATTCAATAGAGAAATGATTGGTAAAATGCCTACAGAAATGTTCATTCATTTCTTTAAATCATTTTCTGATGGGGCAAAAGCGAATATCAATATTAAAGCAGAAGGTGCGAATGAGCACCACAAGATTGAAGCTATTTTTAAAGCTTTTGCTAAGGCGATTAAAGTGGCCATAAAACGTGATCCCGACAAAATGATTTTACCTTCAACCAAAGGAAGCTTATAAATGATAGCCATAATAGATTACGGTGCAGGAAATACCAAAAGTTTACAATTCGCATTGGATCGATTGAGATTGAAAAGTCTTTTAACTTCAAATGCGGATCAAATTATTAATGCTGATAAAGTCATTTTTCCAGGTCAGGGAGCAGCTAAAAGCGCAATGGACAAATTAAAACAGCATGAACTCGATAAGATAATACCCGATTTAAAGCAACCTGTATTGGGAATTTGCTTAGGTATGCAATTGTTTTGTAGGCATACTGAAGAAGGTGATGTTCAGGGTCTTGGAATCATTGACGCGTCAGTCAAACGATTTACAAACGAAGTTAAAGTGCCACAAATTGGATGGAACAGTATACATCAATTGGATGGACCTTTGTTTAATGGAATTGAAGATGGAGATTATATGTACTCGGTACACTCGTATTTTGTTCCTAAACTCAAAGAGACTGTGGCAATAAGCAATTATAATGTAGCGTACAGTGTCGCCTTAAATAAAGACAATTTTTACGGAGTACAGTTTCATCCTGAAAAGAGCAGTCGCAAAGGACAGATGCTTTTAAATAACTTTTTAAATATCTAAACATGAGGATAATTCCAGCAATAGATATCATTGAAGGGAAATGTGTACGTTTATCAAAAGGGGATTACGAGACAAAAAAAATCTATAATGAATCACCTCTTGAAGTAGCAAAAACTTTTGAGGATTATGGGATCAAGTACTTACATTTGGTTGATTTAGATGGGGCAAAATCAAAACATATTGTAAACTATAAAGTCTTGGAAACTCTCGCACTGAAAACCTCTTTGAAAATTGACTTCGGTGGGGGACTAAAATCAGATACCGATCTCAAAATTGCTTTTGAGAATGGAGCTTCTCAAATTACAGGAGGTAGTATTGCCGTAAAATCACCTGAAACATTCGTCTCTTGGATAGAGGCCTATGGGTCTGAAAAAATCATCTTAGGAGCGGATGTTAAAGGAATCCAAATTGCAACTGATGGGTGGCTAGAAACATCAGATCAAACCCTTTTTGAATTTGTAAAGCATTATCAGACTAAAGGTGTTGAGTATGTCATTTGCACCGATATTAGTAAGGATGGTATGATGGAGGGGCCAGCAGTTGATTTGTATAAAAATCTTCTCGCTGAAACTGAAGTAAAACTAATTGCTTCTGGAGGAATATCAAAAATTGAAGAACTCCCGAAGCTTCAGCAGTTGGGATGTGAAGGGATAATAATAGGAAAGGCGATTTATGAAAATCGAATATCACTTAAACAATTAGAGAAATTTATCTTAAGTTGATGGAAACACAAATTTTAAATGAATTTAAAATTCAAAGTATTTTTCGATTAAAAGAGGGGTATAGAATGGTAGTTAAAGCTTTAGATTTTATTGATGAAAAGGAGCTTTGGCAACTTCCAGTTGAAAATGGAATGTCTTTGGGAAATCAAATATTACACAGTTGTGGAAATATACGACAATACATCATTTCTTCGCTAGGAAATCAAATTGACTCAAGAAAACGAGATTTAGAATTTAAAACCAAATCACAACTTGAGAAAAAAGTATTATTAAAACAATTAGAAGAGACTATTGATGCTTCCATCCAAATTATAAAAAAAACGAATGAACAAGAATATTTAAAAGTAAAAAAGGTACAAGTATTTTCTTTTAGTGGAATTGGCTTAGTACTGCATGCTGTCGAACATTTTTCATATCATGTAGGGCAGATTGCATTTTGGGTTAAGTTTTTAACTCAAAAGGATTTGGGATTTTATAATGGCATTGATTTAGCTAAAAACAATTAAAATTATGTTAACTAAACGTATTATTCCATGTCTAGATATCAAAGACGGCAGAACCGTTAAAGGAATCAATTTTGTAGACCTTCGTGATGCAGGTGATCCAGTTGAATTAGCCAGTCAATATGCAATTGAACAGGCAGATGAACTTGTTTTTCTAGATATCTCCGCCACCGAACAAAAGCGTAAGACTTTAGCCAATTTGGTGTTAAGGGTTGCAGCGGCTATAGATATTCCGTTTACCGTAGGTGGTGGAATAAGTTCAGTTGCAGATGTTGAGGTATTACTTAAAAATGGAGCAGACAAAGTATCTATCAATTCAGCAGCAGTTAAAAATCCAGAGCTGATTAACCAACTCTCAACTAAATTTGGTTCTCAATGTGTTGTAGTAGCAATAGATGCTAAACAAAAGAAAGGAAAATGGAAGGTTCATTTAGTAGGTGGTAAGGTATCTACAGAGATAGATTTATTTGAATGGGCTAAGGAAGCGGAGTCACGTGGAGCCGGAGAAATTCTTTTTACTTCTATGGATCATGACGGAACTAAAGAAGGGTTTGCCAATGAAGCACTTGCTCTTTTGGCTAAGAATATTAATCTACCAATTATCGCTTCGGGAGGCGCAGGGAAAGCCACTCATTTTATTGATGCCTTTACCCAGGGAAAAGCAGATGCTGCTCTAGCAGCTAGTGTCTTTCACTTTGGAGAGATTTCGATACCTAAACTCAAGAAAAAATTGAAACAACAACAAGTTCCTGTTAGAATTGACGATTTTTAAAAGGAATATTTGAAATTTCCATTTATCATCTAAATAATTAGTAAAAAAATGAAACCAAACTTTTTAAAAACATCCGATCAATTGATCCCTGTTATAATTCAAGATGCTTCAACTAATAAAGTGTTGATGTTGGGTTATATGAATTCAGAAGCTTTTGAAATTACTCAAAAACTTCAGAAGGTAACTTTTTATAGCCGTTCAAAAAAACGTTTGTGGACCAAAGGGGAGGAGAGTGGCAATTTTTTAAACGTCAAATCCATTCACTTGGATTGTGATAAAGACAGCTTGTTAATATACGTCAAACCCGAAGGTCCTACCTGCCACACCGGAACAGATACATGCTGGGGTGAAGAAAATAAAAATCCACTGGCTTTTTTAAATGTGTTGGAAGAAATAATTGCACATCGAAAAGCTATAAACACTGATGAAAGCTATGTTGCTTCTCTCTTCCGAAAGGGAATTAATAAAATTGCTCAAAAAGTAGGGGAGGAAGCAATAGAAACAGTTATTGAGGCAAAAGATAGTGATGATCAATTGTTTTTAAACGAAAGTGCGGATCTATTATTTCACTATCTCATTTTGCTTCAAGCAAAAGGATATAAAATTAATGATGTAATTCAAATCCTAGCTGATCGAAACGCTTAGACTTTTAAATTATTTACTCAAAAAAATGTAAATTGCATGCACTTGAAAAAAACCCAACTTTCGTACCTATGAGTCTTATTAATCCGGATGTTTTATCTTTTTACAAAGAGTTATCAGGAAACAACACTCGTGAATGGTTTGAACCCCAGAAAATCCGGTTCAAAGCTCTGGAAATAGAGATAAAGCAGTACGTAGAAGAAATCAAAAATATCCTAAACGAAGCGGATGAAATTGAGCGTGCTAAAATTTTTAGAATCTATCGTGATGTAAGATTCTCAAAAAATAAAACCCCTTTTAAAACTCATTTTGGTATTTCATTTCATCGAAAAAAACCTCACCTGAGGGGAGGATACTATCTTCATATTGCACCTGGTGAATCGTTTATTGCTTCCGGTTTTTGGAATCCAGAAAAAGAAGATTTATATCGAATCCGTAAAGAGATGGAAGTCGATGCTGCAGGGCTAAGAGATGTGATTGACAGACTGGAGTTGAAATCCAACTGGGGGGTTCTTCAAGGGGATGAAGTTAAAACTGCTCCCAAGGGTTTTTCAAAAGAACATGTGGATATTGATTTGATTCGTAAAAAACAATATTTATTTATAAAAAAATTTTCAGATAAAGATGTTTTAGCTCCTAATTTTCAAGAGCAAATAATTATACATTTTAAAGCTATCCGTCCATTTTTTGATTATATGACCGGCGTATTAACTACTGACTTAAATGGAGTTTCGCTCCTCTAATTTTAAATTATGAAATACTTATTATCTAAATCTCTTCTAACTATTGCCATAGTTACATTATTGGTTAGTTGTGCTGCACTCCAAACTTCGAATGAATATGTATCTAGTGAGATCCAAGCCAATATTAATCTGATTGATATAGAGAATGATAAGATTAAAATTACAATTAAGCCGCCTCCTATGGACGTTAAATCTAGTGTCTTTTATATTCCACAAATTGTACCTGGAACCTATGAGTATTCCAATTTTGGGCGCTTTATAGAAAATGTTCAAGCCTTTGATAAAAAAGGGAAACTTATGGAAATCATCTCTTTAGATCAAAATAGTTGGGAAATTTTAAACCCTAAAAAATTAGAAAAGATTACTTATTTAGCAAATGACACCTTTGATGGTCCTTTCGGTAAAGAAATTTATCCTATGGGTGGAACAGATTTTCAGGAAGGAGAAGTATACCTTTTAAATTTG
>MDTG01285587.1_pt1 | contig 15698 bp, 12 predicted proteins | sample 811421 | NCBI WGS metagenome assembly MDTG01 (sample SAMN05326645, study PRJNA326480) | marine metagenome | isolation source: seawater | place: Pacific Ocean: South East | collected 2011
CGCCACGGCGAGGGCCGCTGCATCCACCTCCTTGAGCGCGTGGTCATGCTCGGGCGGTTGCAGGATGATCAGCGACTTGCCCAAGGCAGACGCATAGCCCGCGTCAAAGGCCGCGTTCCACTGCTTGTACTTGTCGCCAAACCGGACCACCACGATATCGGCACCCGCGATCCCCTTACGGGTGCGGATCGCGTTGACCATCGCGCCCTTGTGGTCGTGCCAGTACTTGTCCGGCTCCTCGCCCAGGATCGCAACACCGCAATCATCACTCGCCGAGTGATCGGTCACAGGCGCGGAAAACGAAACCTCGAGTCCCTCGGCCCCCGCGATGATCTGCTCCCGCCAATCGGTATGGATTTCACCTGACAGATAGACATTCAGCATCGTTTGCTCCTTTCTCAGCCGCGCAGCGTGCCGCCCGTGGCCTTGGTGACCTTCTCGATGATCTTGCCCGAAACCGCCTCGATATCGGCCTCTTTCAGGGTCGTGTCGCGGGGCTGCAAGCGCACGGTCATCGCCAGCGATTTCTTGCCCTCGCCCAGATTGCCGCCGATGAACTGGTCGAAGATGCGCACATCCTCAATCAATGCCTTGTCGGCCCCTGCCGCCGCATTGACCAGCGTCAGCGCCTCGACCTCGCGGTCGACGACAAAGGCGAAATCGCGCTCCACCGCCTGCAGATCGCTGATCGCCATCGCCCCGCGCGTCGCCGAGGATTTGCGTGGCAGCGGCACTTCGGCGGGCCAGAGGGAGAAGGCCATCGCCGGCCCCTTCACATCCATCGCGCGCAGCACCTTGGGGTGCAATTCACCAAAGACGCCCATAACTTTCTTGGGGCCGAGGCAGACCATGCCGTGCCGCCCCGGATGCCACCACTCCGGCGCACCGCGCAGGATCTGCGCCTTGGCGGGCGCACCAATGGCCGCCAGCACCGCCTCGGCATCCGCCTTGGCGTCATAGAGATCGACGGCGCGCGAGGTGCCGTGCACATCCTTGGGTCCGGTCCGCCCGATCAGCACCCCGCAGACCTGCAAATTCTGCTCGCCCGGCTCGCCGCCCTGAAACGCATGCCCGACCTCGAACAGCGCCAGGTCCATGATCCCCCGCGCCTGATTGCGCGCCGCCGCCTGCAACAGCCCCGGCAACAGATCGGGCCGCATATGGCTCATTTCCGAACTGATCGGATTGGCCAGCATCGTGGCCTCATCGCCACCGCCGAAGAGCGTGGCCGAGCCATGGTCGATAAAGCTGTAGGTGACGCATTCGTTATAACCGAGCGCCGCCATGCTGCGCCTTGCGATCTGTTCGCGCTTCTGCATCGGGCTCAGGATCGGCTTGGGCACACCCGCATCGACACGCGCCATCGGCCGCCCCTTGAGCTTGGTCAGCGAGGCAATCCGCGCCACCTCCTCGACCAGATCGGCCTCGCCCAGGATATCGGGCCGCCAGCTCGGCACATGCGCCATGTTCCCCTCGAGCTTGAAGCCAAGCGCCGTCAGCGTCTGGCGCTGCTCGCTCTCGGGGATATCCATACCGACCAGCGATTGCACCCGCGCCGGATCGAGCTTGTAGGCCCGGCTCACATCCGGCACCTTGCCCGCCATGATACGGTTCGACGGCACACCGCCACACAGATCGAGGATCATCTGCGTCGCGAGATCCAGCGCCTCCATGTTGAACGCCGGGTCGATCCCCCGCTCGTTGCGATAGCGCGCGTCGGAATTGATCTTGAGCGCGCGGCCCGTCGTCGCGATCTGGATATGGTCCCACACCGCCGCTTCGAGAAACACGTTCACCGTCTCCTCGGTACAGCCCGTCGCAAGACCACCCATGATCCCGCCGATGCTCTCGATACCGGTCTCGTCGGAAATCACCACCTGCCCGGGGCCGAAGGTGTAGTCCTTCTCATCCAGCCCGGTCAGCATCTCGCCGCCCTTGGTGCGATGCACCCGCAGATCGCCCGTCACCTTGTCGGCGTCGAACACGTGCAGCGGGCGGTTGCGGTCATAGGTAAAGAAATTGGTGATATCGACCAGGGCCGAGATAGGGCGCAGCCCGATGGCGCGCAGCCGGTCCTGCAGCCAGGCAGGTGACGGCCCGTTCTGCACGTCGCGAATCAGCCGCCCGGCAAAGACTTCGCAGCCTCCCGTCGCCGTATCCTCGGCGATTGTCACCTTGATCGGGCAGGCGAATTGCCCCTCGATATCCGCCGTCGGTGCGGGCTTCATCGTGCCCAGCCCCCGTGCCGCCAGGTCAAGCGCGATGCCCCGCACCCCAAGCGCATCGGGGCGGTTGGGCGTGATCGCGATCTCGATCACCGGATCGACCTTGGCCGGGTCATGCACCGCCAGCCAATCGACAAACCGCTCGCCCACCTCGCCCGAGGGCAGTTCGATGATGCCGTCATGCTCCTCCGACAGTTCCATCTCGCGCTCCGAGCACATCATGCCATAGCTCTCGATCCCCCGGATCTTGCCCACGCCGATGGTCGTGTCGATGCCCGGCACGTAGACGCCCGGCTTGGCGATGACCACGGTGATCCCCTCGCGCGCATTCGGCGCACCACAGATGATCTGCGTCTCGCCCGCATCGGTCGCCACCTGACACACCCGCAGCTTGTCGGCATCGGGGTGCTTTTCGGCACTGATCACCTTGCCGATGGTGAAATCCCCCAGCCGCGCGGCGGGGTCGGAAATGCTTTCCACCTCCAGCCCCAGATCGGTCAGGGTTTCCGCGATCTCTGACACCGAGGCCGTGGTCTCGAGGTGGTCTTTCAGCCAGGACAATGTGAATTTCATGGGTGCTCTTCCGACTGCGAAACTTGGGTCAGCCTGCGCTTTACCGGATATGTCGGACATGGAAAACCCCGCATTGCTGCGGGGCTTTGCCGTTGGTCAGTGCGCGGTGCCGCTCAACTCGTCCAGCGGGACGCGAAATCAAAGGCGCTGTCATAGCCGAAAAGCGCCACCGACCCGCCGGTATGCAGGAACACAACCCGCTCGCCCTTCTTGAAATGTCCCTTGCGGATAAGGTCGACAAAGCCCGCTGCCCCCTTGGCCGAATAAACCGGATCGAGCAGGATCGCCTCCAGTTCCGCGAACATCTGAATGGCCTCGATGCCGCTCTCCGTCGGGATGCCATAGCCCTCGCCCACGTAATCGGTATTGGCGACCACGTCCTCGCGCGCAACGACACCGGCACAGCCCAGCTTTTCCGCCGTCGCGCAAGCGAGTTTATAGACGTTCTCCTCCTGCTTGGGCTTGGGCGCACGCACCCCGATCCCCAACAGCGGGATTTGCGCGTTCATCGCCTTGAGCCCGGTGATCAGCCCCGCCTGCGTGCCGGCACTGCCGGTCGCATGCACGATATGATCAACCTTGAGCGCGCGGTCGTTGAACTGCGCCAGCATCTCGAAGGCGCAATTGACATAGCCAAGCGCACCCGTGGGGTTCGACCCGCCGCCGGGGATGGTATAGACATTGCGCCCCTCGGCGCGGAACCTGTCGGCGACCTTCTCCATCTCGGCATTCATGTCACCGCCACCGGGCCGTTTCTCGGTCGTGGCCCCGTGCATGTGATCCAGCAGGACGTTGCCATTATTGTTGTAATTGGCATTGTTCGAGCCGGTCCGGTCCTCCAGCAGGATATGGCAATCCAGCCCCATCTTGGCCGCAAAGGCCGCCGTCTGACGGGCGTGGTTGGATTGCGTGGCGCCTTGGGTCATCACCATGTCCGCGCCCTGCAACTCCGCCTCGGCCATCAGGAATTCCAGCTTGCGGGTCTTGTTGCCCCCCGTCGAAAGACCGGTGCAATCATCCCGCTTGATCCAGATTTCGGGGCCGTTCAATTCCTTGGTCAGCCGGTCCAGCCGCTCCAGCGGGGTCGGCAGATGGGCGATGAAACGGCGCGGGTAACGGGCGAGATGCATTTGAGGTCCTCCATCAAACATGCGTTTCGCGCAGGCTAAGGCGGGACATTCGTGCCGTCCAATGCTAATATCGCCCCGTATTATGCAAGGCGTGCAATATGCGACTGGACTGGCTCGACGATCTTCTGGCGGTATCCGACACCGGCTCGCTCGCCCACGCCGCCGAGATGCGCCATGTCAGCCAATCGGCCTTCACTCGCCGCCTGCGTGCCATCGAAGAGGCGCTTGGCACCCCGCTCCTCGACCGCAGCCGCAAACCCGTGACCCTCCTGCCCGATGTCACGGCACAGATCCCCGAGATGCGCAGCCTCGCCACGCAACTGCGCACCCTGCGCGAAACGCTGGCGCACACCTCGGACGAACGCGGCCTGACGCTCGCCTGTCAACACGCCATCACCACCACGCATTCGCCAGCCATCGTCAGCATTCTCACCGCGCAGGGGGGCCGCCCGGTGCGCGTGCGCTCGGACAATCGCGAGGAATGCCTGCTCCGGCTTTTGTCCGGCGAGGCCGATCTCGCCGTGGTCTACGCCGCACCGGACGTGGCCCCTCTCACCCTTGGTCGTGCCTTCGACCGGGTCTCGCTCGGGCTCGAACGCCTGCTGCCGGTAGCGACCCCGCGCCTCATGCAGGGCCCCGACCTGCCCTATATCGCCTATCCCGGCGACGTGTTCCTCGGCCAGGTCATGGCGCGCGCGATCCTGCCGCGCATTCCAGCCCCCCGCGTGCTGCGCCGCCGGGCGGAAACGGCGCTCACCCTCGCCGCCCATGAATATGCAAGACGCGGCATCGGCGTGGCCTGGCTGCCCGAAGGCATGGCGCGCGATGATCTGGACAGCGGGCGGTTGATCGGCCTCAGTGACACGTTGCCCGCGCTCGACATGGCGCTCTGGATGATCCGCCTGACCGAGAGCGGCACCGCCCCCTGGGCCCGCGACTGGTCCCGGCTCGTGACCGCCCTCGGGCACCCCGGCTGAGCGTTCCGCCTTGCACAGCCCTGCCCCCTTTGCTTTAACCGCCGCAATACCCCTGTCGGAGGCCGCAGCATGGTCGACATCGCAACCCGCGTCTACAATCACCGCTGGAAGATGGACCCCATCGTTCGGTCCCTGATCGATACCGATTTCTACAAGCTTCTGATGTGTCAGTCGGTGTTTCGCAACCGGCCCGACACGAATGTTACCTTCTCCCTCATCAATCGCACCACATCGGTCCGGCTGGCCGAACTGGTCGACGAGGGCGAGTTGCGCGAACAGCTTGATCACATCCGCTCGCTGTCGCTCTCGCGCGGCGAGAGCACCTGGCTGCGCGGCAACACGTTCTACGGCAAGCGCCAGATGTTCACCCCCGAATTCATGGAGTGGTTTGAAGGGCTGACCCTGCCGCCCTATCACCTCGAGGTGCGCGACGGCCAATACGAGCTGACCTTCGAGGGCAAATGGCCCGAGGTCATGCTCTGGGAAATCCCCGCGCTGGCCGTGTTGATGGAACTGCGCGCCCGCGCCGTTCTTGGTCACATGAAGAAATTCGAACTTCAGGTGCTCTATGCCCGCGCGATGACCAAGCTCTGGGAAAAGGTCGAGCGCCTGCGCCCCATCGACGGGCTGCGCATCGCCGATTTCGGCACGCGGCGGCGGCATTCGTTCCTGTGGCAGGACTGGTGCGTTCAGGCCATGCGCGAAGGGCTGGGCGAACGCTTCGTCGGCACCTCCAATTGCCTCATCGCCAAGAACCGCGATCTCGAGGCGATCGGCACCAATGCCCATGAATTGCCGATGGTCTACGCGGCCCTTGCCACCGATGACGCGGCCCTTGCACAGGCCCCGTATGACGTGCTCTCGGACTGGCACGAGGAACATGACGGCAACCTGCGCATCATCCTGCCTGACACCTACGGCACCAAGGGGTTTCTCGAAAACGCCCCCGACTGGCTGGCGGGCTGGACCGGTATCCGCGTCGATTCCGGCGCGCCCGAGGCCGGGGCCGAAACCGCGATCCGCTGGTGGCAGGACCGTGGCGAGGACCCGCGCCAGAAGATGGTGATCTTCTCCGACGGGCTCGACGTCGACAAGATCATCGAATTGCAGGCGCAGTTCGCCGGTCGCGTGCGCACCTCCTTCGGCTGGGGCACGCTGCTCACCAACGATTTTCGCGGGCTGACCGAAGGTGACGTGCTCGCGCCGTTCTCGCTGGTCTGCAAGGCGGTGTCGGCCAATGGCCGGCCCACCGTGAAACTGTCCGACAACCCGCGCAAGGCGATGGGCCCGGCGGATGAGATCGCGCGCTATCGCCGCGTGTTCGGCGTCGGCGAGCAAGAGGCGCTCGACGTGATCGTCTGACGCCGCACAGGCTAGCGCACGACAAATTCGGCATGCAGGGCGCCTGCCGCCTTGATGCTCTTGAGAATGTCGATCATGTCGCGTGGCGCGACGCCAAGCGCATTCAGGCCCGCGATCACCTCCGACAACGACGTCCCCGAAGGCACCTCCGCAAGGCCGATGCCCGGCTCTTCCTCAATATCCGCCTGCGTGCGGGGCACCACCACGGTCTCACCGCGCGCAAACGGGTTGGGCTGCACCGCCAGCGGGGTTTCCTGAATGCGCAGCGTCAGGTTGCCCTGTGACACCGCCACCCGCGAGATTCGCACATCCTGCCCCATCACGATCGTGCCCGAGCGTTGATCGACCACCACCCGCGCCCTGCGCTCCGGCTCGACCATCAGGTTTTCGATCCGGCCCAGCGCATGCGCAGGCGAGCGCGCGTCCATCCGCCCGATATCGAGCCGCACGGTGCCCGAATCGAGCATCACCGCCACGCTGCGCCCCACGGCCCCGTTGATCACCCTTTCGATCCGCGCGGCGGTGGTGAAATCCGGCTCGCGCAGGGCAAGGCGTATGTTGTCCAGCGCCGCAAAATCGAAATCGATCTCGCGCTCGACACGCGCGCCCGCCGGAATGGTGCCTGCCGTCGGCACGCCCTGAATGACACCGCCCGCCTCGCCCTCGGCCGCGACCCCCCCGGCAATGATCGTACCCTGTGCCACGGCATAGATCTGCCCGTCCGCCGCATTGAGCGGCGTCATGATCAATGTGCCGCCCAGCAGGCTTTTGGCATCGCCGATGGCTGACACCGTCACGTCGATCTGCCCTCCGGCGCGCGCGAAGGACGGAAGCTCCGCGGTGACGAAAACGGCCGCCACGTTCTTGGGCCGAAACTGCTCTCCCGAGACGTTGATGCCCAGTCGCTCCAGGATGTTCGACATGATTTCCTCTGTGAACGGCGCATTCCGCAGACCGTCCCCAGTGCCGTTCAGCCCCACGACAAGGCCATAGCCAACCAGGTCATTGCCCCGCACCCCGTCGAATTCCACCAGATCCTTGATCCGGATCTGGCTTGCAGCCCCGGGCAGGGCCAGCAGACACATCACGACCGCGAGACAGGCAGCGACAAGGAGACGGCACCCGATCATGAGAGGAAATTCACGAGGTTCAGCCGCGCCGCCCGCGCCGTGAGCGTATACAGCGTCTCAAGCTGGAACTGGACCTGCTCCAACTCACCTGCGGTTTCGAACACATCCACCGACACAAGATCGTTCCGCGCGATCCGCAACGCGGTCGTCTCGGCGGCGATCCGGCTCTCGGCCTGTCCGATGCGCGACTCGGCCGAGCCCAGATCGGCACGCAGCCGCGTCACACCGTTCTGACCGTTCAAAAGCCTCTCTCCCACCTCCCGCGCCAGATCACGTCGTGTCTCCTGCGCCAGGGGCAGCGCCGGATCGTCCAGTAGCGCCGCCAGCGCAACCTGCCTGATCTGGCTGCGCAGCCCCGGGTCATTCGCCTTGATATCAAGCGCGACAGACTCGCCCGCCCCAAGGTCATTGGGCTGCAACCCGGTGTCCCCCCCGCGATAGATCGTAGTGGCGAATCCACCCGCCGGGTCCTCGAAGAACCCGTCGAGCCGCTGGTTGATCTCGGCGACGCTTGTCGCACCCGCCGCCGCAGCACGCAGGCCCGACAGCAGACTCTCGGCAGATGCAAGCGGGGCCCTGTCCGTAAGGGTGCCGGAAAACAGCGCGCGACCGGCCGCATCGCCATTCAGCGCGCCGATGATCGCCCCAAGCGCTTCGCGCGCCTGCGCGGCCAGCGTGACGACCGGCGCCTGTCCCTCGGTCGCACCCACCGTCAGCGCCGAGGTGGCGATGGCGGCGCTTTCATCCTGCACCCGGCTCAGCGCGGTCTGCATCAGCCGCGCATCGGTCGATGCAAGCCTCGCCGTGTCGCGGTGGGTGCCCAGCAAGGCAAGCTCGCGGTCGATGTCCGAAATCTGGAACAGATTCCCCGACAGGTGCCGCGACAGGTCCGCCGCCTCGCCACTCGACAGCTCCAGTGTCAGGCGGTCCATCTGTCGGGTCAGTTCCACGCTCTGACGGCGCAGGGCAAAGCTCTGGGCGAGATCACCGATGGTCTGCAGGCTCATGGTCAGATCCTCAACAAGGTTTGCATCATGTCATCGACGGTCTGGATCATCCGCGCATTGGCGGCGAAGGACTGCTCGACAAGCAAAAGGCGTTGCAATTCAGCGTCGCTGTCGACCCCGGACTCGAGTTCAAGCGCACGCAGTTCCGACGCCTGCCCGGTCGCGAAACTCGCGGTTTCCTCTGCGGCAAGCCGCGCCTGCGCCACCTGTCCCGCAAAGGCGGCGACGTGCCCCGCGATCGTGCGCGCAATCGGGTCGGATGCGGTGCCGGTCGGGGTCTCCAGCGCAGTGCTCAGGCGCTGCAGCAATCCGGCCTGACCAGGCGGCCCGGGGCTGACCGCGCCAAGACCGTCTCGCAGGCGCGACAGCGCGCCCCCCGCCCCCGAATCGACCGCCGCATTCACTGCAATACGCCCTGACAGCCCAACCGTCTGCGCCGGGTCAAACGCCGCCCCGGCATCCGTGAACAGACCCGGTTCCCCCGGCCCCAGCGTCGGGTCGAGACCGGGCTGCGCGACACGCTCCACGATCACCCGGGCGATGTCGTCGAGGGCTGCCAGGGCCTCCGGCCCCGCGCGGTCGCGATTATCGAACAGTGCCGAAAGCCGGCCACCGCCGAGCGGACCAGCCGCATCACTCGACACCGGCTGACCCGCCACTGACAGGCCCGACAACAGCCCGTTATCCTGCGTCATATGGGCGGCCACGACCGGAACGGCGTCGAAGTCGACCGCGACGGCCCGCCCGTCGAGCAGAACCGCCCCACCCGTGGTCATCAGCGCCACCGCGCCATGCGCCCGGGGCAATTGCCGCAGCGGCACGATCTCGGCCAGCCGGTCGACGACGCGCTGCCGCTCGTCCTGAAGCGCCTCCGTACCGCGCCCGCTCGCCCCTGCGGCCGTGATCCGTGAATTGAGCGTGACGACCTGCTGCAACCCGGCATCGAGATCGCCGACTGTCCGCGCGATCGCGGCATCCGCCTGGCTGCGCAGCGTCTCGATGTCACCGGCGATCTCGTTGATCCTGCCGGTCAGGCCGGTCGCGGCATCAACCACCGCCTGCAATCTCGACGGCTCCTCGGGGCGCGCAGCCGCCGTGATCAGGCTGGCCTCGAAGTCGGTCAGCCGCGCCGAGAGCGATCCGACGTCATCAACAGCACCGATTGCACGTTCGAGCGAGGCCGCGAAGGTCACATGCGTTTCCGCCCCGGCGCGGGCGCTGTCGGCCAGCCGCCGATCCCCAAGCAGCGCGGTATCGACGTGACGGATCACCCCGGCCACCGCGACACCGCGCCCGTCCCGCTGCGACTGAAGGCTGATCTCGCGCGGCGCATAGCCCTCGGTGAGAACATTGGCGAGATTGGTCGATATGATATCGGCTATGCGCGAGCTTGCATTCAACCCGCTCAGAGCGTTCGACAGGGCACCGGAAATGGTCATGACTGCGCCTTTCAACTAGGATGCGATCCGGATCAGCGGATGATATTGGTGGTTTCCTGCAGCATTTCGTCCACCGTCTGGATCACCTTGGCATTCGACGAATAGGCCCGCTGCGTCTGGATCATGTCGGTCAACTCACCCGCCACATCGGTGGCCGATTCCTGACGGGCAAAGGAAACCATGTCCCCGGTCGGCCCGTCCCCGGCGTTCCAGAGAAAGAACGACCCGCTGTCGGGCGAGGGGCGATAGGTCTGCTGATCCAGCGAGATCATCCCGTTCGGATTGGGCAGGTCGACCAGCGGCACCTGATAGATGACACGGCTCGCCCCGGTGTCGAAGGTCGCGCGGACAAACCCGTTCTCATCCACCGAGGCCGAGGTCATGTTGCCCACCGGCGAACCATCCTTGGAAATCGACAGCGGCGCGAAACTGTCCGACAACTGGGTCAGCCCCTCGGACGTGCCCGGCCGTCCGATACTGATCTCGACCGGGCCGCCATCCACATCGACGATCAACCTCCCGCTGGTCGGATCATAGGGCCCGCCGGACAGCGTCACCACATCGAGCAGCGTACCGCCCGAGGCGCGGGCATCGTCAAAGCTCAACGCATATTCCCCGATGATCGCGCCATCCTGCGCCGAGTCGGCGAGCGTCATCGTCCATTGATTGGATGCGCCATCAGCAGGCACCGTCGGCGCAAAGGAAATCTGGATATTCTCGGACCGGCCCAGATTGTCGAAATACTCGACCGAGAGCTGCTGTGGCGTGCCGTCTGCGGTTGCTTCAGTCTCTGTCGCAGGCAGGTTGATGCCAAGATTGACCGCCGTTGTCGGCTCTCCGGTCAATTGGTTCACGTTGATCTGAACCGGCTCCAGCCCGTCGCTCGTATCGCGGGGAAAGGTCGGGATGCTGCCATCGGGCCCGGCTGGCCAGCCCAGCAGCACAAGACCCGATTCCGTCACCAGACGCCCCTCGGAATCGGTGCGGAACGACCCGGTGGAGGTCAACAGCATCTGCGGCGTGCCATTGCCGACCGCCACGTCGCTCGACAGGGCGACCGGCAGGAACCCGCGCCCACGCACCGCCAGGTCGGTCGGATTCGACGTGGTGACCAGCGAGCCACCCTGATCGATTAACCTCTGCGTCGTGGCGCGCACACCCCCCGCAGCATAGTTGCCACCATTGCCCGAAATCACCAGCGATTCAAAACTGGCCTCGACCCGGCGATAGCCAAGGGTCGAGGAATTCGCGATATTGTCGGAAATCGCCCCCAGACGCGAGGCATTCGCCGTCAGGCCCGCCACACCGGCATTGAGGGAAGAGGAAATCGTCATGGACACGCCTTTCTGATGTATCGACCAATCTTGGCCCTCAGTCATAGGCGCGGATATTTAACAGCCGGATAATATCTAAAATCTTCTCCGTTCAGCGTGCCCTGACCGCAAAAGGATCACCTCTATGCGGTTGTTGCGCACTTCCATCGGGTCCGGGGTGGCCGGCTTGCGATCCGCATGGCCCGTCACGCGTGTCATCCGCGACGGATCGACCGCCGCCGCTTCCAGCAGGGCACGCATGCGATTCGCGCGCGCCGCTGAGACATCCCAGACCGGATTGTCGAGCAGCGTCACCGGTCGCGCACGGACATGCGCCGCCAGCGCCAGATCGTTGTTCACAAGACCTGAGACATTGGCGATGAGCGTGGCCAGATGCCCCAACAGGTCGGTCGCCACATCCGAGCCGGTGAACAGCGGCACACCCTCCAGATCGAACAGTTCGATCACCAGCCCCTCATCGGTCACGCGCGTCAGGATGTGCCGCAACGCCTCCTCCGAGACAAAGCTTTCGCCGCTGCGCGCGGTCAGCATGTCGGCCACCCGGGCAAAGGCGGCATCCTCGGCCTGCCGCTCCTGCGCAATGGCCCCGTCCGCCATAAGCCCCTGTTCGCCCCGCGCCTGTCGGCTCTCGGTCGTATGCTTGCTCGACGCCCCGGTCCCGTTCTGCGCAAGACTGTCCTCGGAAAACACGCTGTCGCCGCCGAACGCCCCGTCACCCCCGCCCGAGATGCGGTTCACCGACAGGGTCGGGCTGAAATAATCCGCGATCCCCTTGCGTTGCTGTTCGGTTGTCGCGTTCAACAGCCACATCAGCAGGAAAAAGGCCATCATCGCGGTCACGAAATCGGCATAGGCCACTTTCCAGGCACCACCATGATGCCCGCCGCCAGCAATGATCTTTTTCCGTTTGATGATGACCGGCGCCACGTTGCTGCGCGCGTCCATACTCACCACCTTTGTCTCACCCGATCCAAGGGATAGCACGCGGTGGATTACTGGCCTGTTAACATGTCCAGTTTTAGCGACTTCGCTAGGCCAGACCCGGCAGCCACAGAACAATCGCCGGGAACGACACCAGCAGACCAATGGTCACCGCATCGGCGACAAAGAACGGCATCACCCCCTTGAACACGTCCTGCACACTCAGGTCCGGCCGCACGCCAGCGACCACGAAACAGTTGAGGCCGATAGGCGGCGTGATCAGACAGAACTCGGCCATCTTGACCACCAGTATCCCGAACCAGATCGCACACATCTGGCCATTCATGCCAAAGGCACTCTCGGCCGCACTGACATTGATACCGCCATTAAGCGCCATCACCGCCGGATAGACCACCGGCAGCGTCAAGAGCAGCATCCCGATCGCATCCATGAACATGCCCAGCACGGCATAGGCCAGCAGGATGCAGATCAGGATCAGCATCGGCGACAGCGTCAGCGAGGTGATCCACTCCGCAAACGCCGAGGGCAGATCGGCAAAGCCAAGAAACCGCACATAGATCAGCACCCCCCAGATGATCGTGAAGATCATCACCGACAGCTTCGCCGTCTCCAGCAGTGCATCCTTCAACTCGGGCCAGCGCATGCCACGATAAAGCGCCATCAGGAACACCACGAAGGCCCCGATCGCGCCGCCCTCGGTCGGTGTGCCCCAGGCATCACCGCCGAACGGGTTGTAGACGAAAAAGATGATCGTCACGACAACGAACACGATGGGCAGTGCGGGCGGCAGCGACACGAACCGCTCGCGCCAGGTAAAGCCCCCCACCGGCGGGCCGAACCCCTTGATGGTCAGCGCCAGACCGATGATCAAAAGCGCATAGACAAAGGCCGAAAACACGCCGGGGATGAAACCGGCAAGCAACAGCTTGCCCACATCCTGCTCCACGATGATCGCGTAGATCACCAGCAGCGCCGACGGCGGAATGAGCGAGGCCAATGTGCCGCCCGCCGCCACGACACCCGCCGCGAACCGCTTGTCATAGCCGATCTTGAGCATCTCGGGAATGGCGATCCGGGCAAAGACCGCCGCCGTCGCCACGCTAGCCCCCGACACGGCGGCGAAACCGGCCGTGGCAAAGACCGTCGAGACGGCAAGCCCCCCCGGCACCCAGGCGATCCAGCGTTTCGCCGCCTCGAAGAGCGCCTTGGTCAGCCCCGCGTAATAGGCCAGATAGCCGATCATGATGAAGGTGGGAATCAGGCTCAGCGCCTGTGAACTGACCTTGGAATGCGGGACCTGACCGGCGGTCTTGACCGCGACCGTCAGCGCCCAGACAAACTCGTCACCGGCATAGCCCTTCTTGGACCAGAATATCCAGATCAGCCCGACCGTGCCCGCAAGGGCTGCGGCAAAGGCCACGCGCATGCCCAGGATCACGACGACCAGCATCATGCCGGTCACGACCAGCCCGATATCAATCGGCTCCATCAGGTGACATCCTTATTCATCATGCCCGCTCAGTTGCGCGGCCTCACGCGCAGCCTGTGCCGCCGCATCCTCGATCAGCGGCACCGCAACGGGCCGCTCCGCCCCCGTGATCAGCGCCCGCCCGAACCCCCAGACCTGCAACATCAGCCGCAGCGACAGCACGCCAAATGCAATCGGCGCGAGGATCTTTGCAGGCCAGATCGGCAGGGCGATGTCTATGGTGCTGTCGCGGCTCCACATCGGCGCGTTCCAGTCGAAGCTGCGCTCGAAATGCGCCCAGCTCCCCCAAACCAGAAGCAGCATCAGCGCAAGCACCGCCAGCGTCGTGATCAATTCGATCAACCACAGCGCACGGCCCTGAAACATCCCGACGAAGATATCCATGCGGATATGCCCGCCATCGCGCTGCGTGTAGGCCACGCCCATGAAGGCAATCAGCGGCATGATCTGCTCGATCCAGTCGACATATCCGGGCAGCGGCTGATTGAACAAATTACGCCCGCCGACGGAAAACACCGCCAGCACCATGAGCGAGAACACCGCCAGCCCGCTCAACAAGGCAAGCTGCCGCTCGATCCGGTAAAGGCCGCGATCAAGCCTGCTCAGGCTGCTGTTGTCAGACAGGACAGAGGCCGCTCCCGCCATGGCTCGTCTCCCGGATTATGCGCAAGGAAATCGGCCCGCCACGGATACCCGCGGCAGGCCGGAAAGGTCAGGCTCAGGAGCCGCCCTTGAGCTCCGCCAGCTTGCCGGTGGCGAACTCATAGAGCTCTTGCGCAGGGATACCGCGATTGCCCATGTCCTCGATCCACGCGGCTGCGGCAGGACCGGCGACCGCCTTTTCGAACTTCGCGAGAGACTCCTCGTCAAAGCTGATCACCTCGATCCCGCGCTCTTCGAGCGCCGGGCCCCATGCCTCCATCGTGTTGTTCTGATAGTTGTCGACATAGTGGTCGAGCGCCTCGTCGATCGACCCCAACAGCGCCTCGCGGTGTTCATCCGACAGGCTGTCGAGCGCGTCGGTATTCGCCACCACCGGGCAATTCACCGTGCCGGGGTTGAGATTCGCAGTCCACCACTTGCCGTTCTCGATGGTGCCAAAGGACATATGCGCATGCGGCGCAAAGGCCACGGCCTTGACCACGCCGCTATCCATCGCCTGCCGCACCTCGGTCGCCGACATCGAGGTCGGCACAGCGCCCACGGCCTCCATGGCAGAGCCGATGCCGCCGGTGGCACGCACGCTCAGCCCTTCGAAATCATCGAGGCTGCGGGGCGCATCGCCCAGACCCACGAGATTGTATTGCGGCATCGGCGAGGGCATCAGCAGCGTCGCGTTCCAGCGTGCCAGATCGGCCTTGACCGCCGGCTGATCATAGAGCGCCATCGAAAGCGCGGTTTCCTGCTCAAGGGTCTCGACCCCGAGGAACGGCAGTTCCAGCACGGTGATCGTCGGGTTCTTGTCGCGGTGATAGCCCGCACAGAACTGCGCCATCTCGAAGGCGCCGATGGAAATCCCGTCAAGGTTCTCGCGGTTGTTCGACAGGCCGCCATAGCTGATATTCAGGGTGAAATCGCCATTCGTCTTCTCGCTCACCAGTTCGGCAAGCTTCTCGACATGCTCGGTAAACGCCCGGCGCTTGCCCCAGAGCGAGACGTTCCACTCGGTCGCCATCGCCTCACCGGCAAAGGCAAGGCTGATTGCGGCCACAGCGGTATAACTCAGAAATTTCGGCATGGTTTCTCCTCCCAGATGTCATGCGTTATGATGAGCGCTACCTTGGGTCATACCCGACACGATGGCTATGAAGAAAACCGCGCATGCCTCGGCAGCCGCCCTGCGGATATCCGCAAGGTGACTACAGCAGCGCCTCCTTGTCCAGCCCCAGCTTGACGATCTTCTCGTTGAGCGTCCGCCGCCCGATGCCCAGCGCCTCGGCCACCGCCTCCATTTTTCCCTCATGCGCGGTGATCGCCTTGGCAATGAGTTCCCGCTCGAACGCCGCCACGGCGGCGCGCAGCGTGTCGGGCACATCATCCGCCAGCGCATCGCGGCGCAGCGCCTGCGCCATTGATCCAGCCCCGCGCCG
>MDTG01309608.1_pt1 | contig 15698 bp, 11 predicted proteins | sample 811421 | NCBI WGS metagenome assembly MDTG01 (sample SAMN05326645, study PRJNA326480) | marine metagenome | isolation source: seawater | place: Pacific Ocean: South East | collected 2011
CAGAAGGCGTCGCGCGCCACCGGATCGACACCCGAAGTGGGCTCGTCGAGAATCAGCATCTCGGGCTTGTGGATCATGGCGACCGCCAGCGACAGGCGCTGGCGGATGCCGAGCGGCAGCTGCCCGGGCAAGCTGCTCACCACCGCGGCCAGATCGAAGCGTTCCACCATTTCGTCCACGCGCCCTGAAATCCCGGCGGCGGGCACGTCGAAGAGCCGGGCATGCAGCTCCATGTTCTGCCGTACGGTCAGCTCGGTGTAGAGCGAGAAGAACTGCGACATGTAGCCGACGCGGCGACGGGTCGCGAGGTCATGCGGGTCCACTTCCTGCCCGAACAGCCAGGCCCGGCCTTCGCTCGGCGGCAGCAGGCCGGTGAGCATCTTCATGGTCGTGGTCTTGCCGCAGCCGTTGGAGCCGAGAAAACCGAAGATCTCACCCCGTGCGACACGCAGGTTCACATGATCGACCGCGGTGAACTCGCCGAAGCGCATGGTCAGATCCCGGGCCTCGATCGCGGTATCGCCATCGTCTTGTGGCCGCGGCGGAATCTCGACCGCACGATAATCCCGACGCTTGTCTTCCGGCAGCAGCCCGATGAAGGCCGCCTCCAGCGAATCCGTCCCCGTATGCTGCAGCAGGCCTGCGGGCGTGTCGCAGGCCAGCAATCGTCCACCGTCCATCGCCGCCAGCCAGTCGAAGCGCGCCGCCTCCTCCATGTAGGCCGTGGCCACCAGCACGCTCATGCCGGGCCGGGAACGACGGATGCCGGCGATCAAGGCCCAGAACTGGCGTCGTGAGAGCGGATCGATGCCGGTGGTGGGTTCGTCGAGTATGAGCAGGTCCGGATCGTGGATCAGCGCGCAGCACAAGCCGAGTTTCTGTTTCATGCCGCCGGAAAGCTTGCCCGCCGGGCGATCGAGAAACGGCCTGAGCCCGGTGGCCTCGGTCAGTGCCTCGATGCGGCGCGAGCGTTCGCCGCCGTCGTGCCCGAACAGGCGGCCAAAGAAGTCGAGATTCTCGAACACCGAGAGCGTCGGATAGAGGTTCCGCCCGAGGCCCTGGGGCATGAAGGCGATGCGCGGGCACACCGCGCGGCGGTGGCGCGCATTGGCCATATCGCCGCCGAGCACGTCCACCCGCCCGGACTGGACCGCCCGGGCACCCGCGATCAGCGCCAGCAGGCTCGACTTGCCGACACCGTCCGGGCCGATCAAGCCGGCCATGCAGCCCGCCGGGATATCGATGGTGACCCCGTCGAGGGCGCATATCCTGGCGTAGCGCAAGGTGACGTCCTGCAGTCGGGCAACCGGCGGGGAGTCGCCCCCGCGCTCCCCGTTCCGCTTGCGCACACCGCGGTTCATTGCGACAGCTTGACCTGCAGTTCAGGGGGCCATTCCGTCTGCGGATCGAGCCGCACATAGGCCATGCCCGGCAGGCCGGTCTTGACCTGCTGGAGATGCTCTCGCAACAGCCCCGGCGGAATCCGCGCCTTGACCCGGAACATCAGCTTCTGGCGCTCTTGTTCGGTCTCCACTGTCTTGGGCGTGAACTGCGCGACGTCTGCCACGAAGGAAATTTCGGCCGGGATCACGTATTGCGGGGCGGCGTCGAGCACGAGCCGCGCCTCGGCCCCCAGCGCGACCCGCCCGGCCTGTTCGGTCGGCAGGAAAAAGGTCATGTAGACATCGGCAAGATCGACCATGTTCAGCACCACACCACCTGGAGAGAGGACCTCGCCGGGCTGGGCGACGCGGTACTGTACCCGTCCGTCGCGCGGCGCTTTGAGCACGCTGTCGTCGAGATCGGCCTGGATGCGCTGGATCGTGGCCTGGACCGCCTCGACCGTAGAGTGCGCCGCGACGACGCTCGATCTGGCCTGGCCGATGGCGGCCTGCGCGGCCGCGGCCTGCGCCCGCGCGGCGGCGACTGCAGCCCTGGCCGCCTGAAAAGCCGCGCGGTCGTCGTCCAGCTTCGAGATCGGAACGGCATCTTTTGCGGCAAGTTCTTCGCTGCGCGCCAGGCGCCGTTGCGCCGCGTCGAGCTCGGCCTCCCTCTGGGCAATGAGCGCCTCGGCGGCCTGTTTCTCCGCTTCGCGCTGGGTCACCTGGCTTTGCGCGGTCTCGATGCCGATCCGCGCCTGCTGCAACCGCGCCTCGGCCTCCCGGCGCTGCGCCTCCAGGACGGCCGTATCCATTCGCGCCAGTTCCTCGCCGGCACGCACAAAATCGCCTTCGCCGGCCAGAATATCCCTGACCCGGCCGCCCGTTTTGGTTGCAATATCGATCTCGACCGCTTCGACCCGTCCGTTACCGGCAGCAAAGCCCTCTGTCAGCCCTTCCGGTTGGATATACCACAAGACCCAACCCACCAGGCCAATGACAACTGCCGCGGTCAGGCCTCGCGCCCAGCCGACAGTCCGCAACACATTCATTGTCTGCTTCCCCACCAATTCTTGCTCTTCATCGCAACTCTCCGGGTTCTGGTGGATCGACAGTTGCATCAGGCGTCGATGCTGTAGCCGCCTGCGTGTTTAACGGGCCCCGCAACCTATCGCCCAGGGGCCGGAGAACCGTCGCCGGAACGGCCGCCCAGGAAATCGGTGATACGGCGGACGACCACATAGAACAGCGGAATGAAGAATGTCGCCAGAATGGTCGCCGAGATCATGCCGCCGAGAACTGCCGTGCCGATGGCAATACGCGTGGTGGCGCCGGCACCACTGGCGAAAGCGAGCGGCACCACGCCCATGGTAAAAGCGACCGATGTCATCAGAATGGGCCTCAGGCGCACGCGGGCGGCTTCCTTGGTTGCCTCGATCAGTCCCATACCCTGATCCTCGAGCGCGCGTGCGAACTCCACCAGAAGGATGGCGTTGCGTGCGGTAACGCCGACGGTGGTCAGGATGCCGACCTGGAAGAACACGTCGTTGGGCAGGCCCCGAACCATGGCCGCGAGTATCGCACCCAGCACGCCCAGCGGAACCGCAAGCATGACCGAAATGGGGATCGTCCAGCTTTCATAGAGCGCGGCGAGCGCCAGAAACACCACCAGTATCGAAAGCGCGTAGAGCAGTGGCGCCTGGGCGCCGGCCTGGCGTTCCTGATAGGACATGCCGCTCCAGGCTCCGGCCACGCCCTCCGGGAGTTGCGCGATCAAGCGCTCGATCTCGGCCATGGCCTCGCCGGTGCTGTAGCCCGGCGCCGGCTCTCCCTGAATCTGGCGCGATGGAACCCCGTTGAAGCGCTCGAGGCGCGGCGAGCCGTAATCCCAGCGGCCACTGGTGACTTCGCTCAACGGCGTCATGGTGCCATCGACGGCCCGCAGATACCACTCGTCGAAGTCTTTCGGCAGCATCCGGTATGGGGCATCACCCTGGAGGTATACGCGCTTGACGCGGCCCTTATGAAGAAAGTCGTTGACGTATTGCGAACCCCAGGTCACGGACAGCAGCCGGCTGATCTCGGCAAGCGATATGCCCAGGGCTTGCGCCTTTTCGTAGTCAATGTCGACCTGGTAGCGTGGATTGTCGGCAAGACCATTGGGGCGCACACTGGTGAGAATCGGGCTTTGGCCAGCCATTTGCAGCAATTGACCCTGCGCCACCATGAGCGCTTCATGCCCGATGGCGCCGCGATCCTGTAATTGCAGCTCGAAGCCCAGTGCCCGCCCCAACTCCGGGATCGGCGGCAGGTTGAACGCGAAAACCCGCGCGTCGCGCACCAGGCCGAAAAGCGCCTGGTTCGCCCGTTGAATGATCGCATCGGCGCTTTGCGTTCCGGGATCACGTTCGCTCCAGGGTTTGAGATTGACGAACGCCAGTCCCGCGTTCTGCGCCCGACCGGCGAAACTGAAACCGGCAATCGTAAAGATGCCCTGCACCGCGTCCTGCTCGCGAAAGTAATCTTCGACCTCCCTTATCGTATCGATCGTACGCTGTTGGGTTGCACCGGCGGGCAACTGATACTGCACTACGACGAACCCCTGGTCTTCCGCCGGCAAGAACCCACCAGGCAAGCGCACAAACAGAACGGCCACCAGGACGAAAATGCCCAGGAAGGCAAAAGTGTAAAGCCAGGCGCGGCGTGCGGTATGGTCAACGAGTCGGACATAGGCCCGGGTCAGACGCCCCAAACCCGATTCGAACCAGCCGAACCACCTTTGCAGCACCGTTCTATCTTGGGCAGGTTTCAGCAGCCGGCCACACAGCATGGGGCTCAGAATCAGGGCGACCAGCACCGAGAGAATCATGGCTCCGGCGATACTCAAGGAAAACTGCCGGTAAATCGCCCCGGTAGAGCCGGGAAAGAAGGCCATGGGAATAAAGACGGCGGAAAGGACGACACCGATACCCACCAGCGCGCTGGCAATCTGCCCCATGGACTTGCGTGTTGCCTCCATCGGGCCAAGCTCTTCCTCATGCATCACTCGCTCGATGTTCTCCACCACAACAATGGCGTCATCCACCAGCAGGCCGATCGCCAATACCAGGCCAAAAAGGGTGAGCATGTTGATGGAAAAACCGAAGACCGCCATGATCGCGAAAGTGCCGAGCAGCACCACAGGAATCGCGATCGCCGGTATCAGGGTGGCCCGCCAGCTCTGGAGAAACAGCAGCATGACCAGGACTACCAGCACGACTGCCTCGATGATCGTTTCGACCACCGCTTCCATGGAGGCCTCCACGAAGGGCGCGGTCTGGTAGGGGTACCGGATCTCCACGCCTTCGGGGAAGTACGGCCGAAGCTCCTGGAGGCGCGCGTTGACGGTTTCCGTGACGGCGAGCGCATTGGCACCCGGCGCCAGGTTGATGCCCATACCGGCCGCCGGCTCGCCATCATAAAAGGTGTCGATGTGGACCGCGCCACCGCCCAGCTCGACGCGGGCGACATCTCCCAGGCGCACCCGGGAGCCGTCGGGCATGCTCCTGAGCAGGATATTGCGGAACTCTTCGGCTGAGGTGAGCAAGGTCTGGGCGGTGACCGTGGCATTGAGCTGCTGGCCCTCGACGGCGGGCAGCCCGCCAAGTTGACCGGCGGTGACCTGGGCGTTTTGCGCCTCGATGGCGGAGCTCACGTCGGTGACGGTCAGGCCGTAATTGGTCAACGCCGAAGGGTCCAGCCAGATACGCATCGCATATTCCGAGCCGAAAACCTGCACGCTGCCGACACCGGTCACCCGGCCTATGGGCTCGGCCAGCTCGGAACTGATGAAATCGGCCAGGTCTTGCGTGGTGAGACGGCCGTCGGTGGAGACGAACGCCATCACCATCAGAAAGCTGCTGCTGGCTTTCTCGACACTGATGCCCTGCTGGCGCACGACTCCGGGAAGCCGCGGCTCGGCCAGCTTGAGCTTGTTCTGCACCTGGACCTGGGCAATGTCCGGATTGGTACCGGCTTCAAAGGTCAGGGTGATCGTGGCATGGCCCGAGGAATCCGCTGTCGAGCCGATATAGAGCAGGTTGTCAAGGCCGGTCATCTCTTGCTCGATGACCTGCACCACCGTATTGGACACGGTGTCCGCCGATGCGCCGGGATAATCCGCCTGGATTTCTACGGCCGGCGGCGCCACCGTAGGATAGCGCTGAATCGGCAGAACGAAGATCGCCATGATGCCGGCCAGCATGGTGAAGATCGCCAGCACCCAGGCGAAAACGGGCCGGGAAATGAAGAAATTGATCATTGTACGGAGTCTTCTTCTTTGGAGGCGCCCGTCTTCGAGCTATCGGTGTCGCTGGTTTGCCGGTTGCTGTTGGGGTGCAACGGAATATCCGCCGTCACCGGCTTGACCCTGGCACCGGGACTAATGTTTTGCAGACCGGACACGATCAGGCGATCCCCGGGTTCCAGACCCTTTTCAACCAGCCAGAAAGCGCCGATTGCCCTTGTTGTCTCCAACTGGCGCTCCACGACTTCGTCTTCCGGGGTCACCAGAAGCGCCGTGGCCTCCCCTCGCGGGTTGCGGGTTATGCCTTGCTGAGGGGCCAGGATTGCGTCCTCAAGAATCCCCTCGCTCAGTCGGACACGTACATACATCCCGGGCAAGAGGTCTTCATCCGGATTGGGAAACACGCCCCTGAGGGTGACCGAGCTTGTGCTTTGGTTGACGGTCACATCGGTTACGTCGACGCGTCCCCGCTGAGGGTACACGGTGCCGTCTTCGCGCAACAAAACGACCTCGGTCTGATCGGGGCCGGTCTCGGCACCGGTGCGTTTTCTCAGGGACGACCGAATCCGCCTGAGATTTTCGACCGGTAGCTGGATATCGACATAAATTGGGTCGAGCTGCACCACGCGTGCCAGCGGTTGGGCCTGATTGGCGGTCAACAGTGCGCCGACCGTGGCGAGGGTCGGCCCGGTGCGCCCGCTGACGGGCGCCTGGACCTCGGTATACTCCAGATCGATACGCGCAGTTTCCGCCATGGCCTCGGAGCGTGAAACATCCGCACGCGCACCCTCCAACGCCGACAGCACCGCGTCGCGCTGACTTTCGCTTACCGCATTCGTCTCGAACAGCCTTGAGGCGCGCGCCCATTCACGCTGCGCCTGACGCAGCTCGGCCTGCGCACGCTCCAGTTCCGCCTGGGCTCTTTCGTATGCGGCGCGGTATCGGTTGGGATCGATTCGGTAGAGGACGTCGCCCGCATTCACCTGGGCGCCCTGTGTAAAAAGCCGTTCCTGCAGGATGCCCGTTACCTGCGGTCTCACTTCGGCGATGCGGTACGCCGCCGTCCGCCCCGGCAATTCCATCGATAAGGTCACGCGCTGGGGCTGCAACTCAACAACCCCCACTTCAGGGGGGGGCGCAGAACGCGCGGCATTTTGCTGATTGGATGCATCGTCGCAGGCAGTCAGCAAAAACAACGTCGCCATCCAGATTGACAAGATGCGAATTCCGAATATACGCGCCATCAAGATCTTCCTTTTTCGTTTACTTCGGCCTGTCATGTCGACACCCCACACGCAGGTGACAGACTCCAACCCCGGAGCACGAGCGGCCTGCCGCATCATCTCCGATCACGTTGTTCTTGTGTGTTGCAGAGATATACTATACACTCATGTATGTATGCGTGTCAACTGCCATCTCTGAGAATTCAATCGCATCACGAATGAGGCCGCACTTATGCGACGAACGAAAGAAGCAGCAGAGCAAACGCGCGAGTGCATCCTGGATGCCGCTGAACGAGTGTTTTTCGAGCACGGTGTCGCGCGCACGACGCTGGAAAAGATCGCCCAGGCCGCTGCCGCCACACGTGGTGCCATCTACTGGCATTTCAAGAATAAGGCTGAATTGTTCAACGCGGTCATGGCGCGCCGGCGGATGCCGATGGAGAGCGCCTTCTATCGCGTTCTGGAGACCGCGGACACGATCGAGGATCTTGAGCGTCTCTGTGCCAAGGCCCTCGTCGATCTCCACAAGGACGAACGGCTGCAGCGGGTGTATACGGTCCTGCTGCTCAAGTGCGAGCACACTGAGGAAATGGGTAGCCTGATTGAACGCGAACGGGCCGCAAAGGAGAAGGCAACCAGTTCGTTGACGCGGTTCTTCAGCCGACTGCAGAAGGCCGGGACAATCATCACCGATCGAGAGCCGCGCGTGCTGGCGCTCGCTCTCTATGCCTACATGCTCGGGCTTCAAACCGACTATCTGCAATCGCCCAGACTGTACCGCATGCCGAACGACGCGGAGAACCTCGTGAGTTATTTCTTCGCGCCGCTTAAAACGATACCGACTCAGTAAGCCCACCTTATTCACCACCCGCCCGTCGCGAGGCGCTGACAGGTCCCGTAGATGGGGCGTTTTGTGACCGAGCGCACCGGAGGCGTACTCACCTGTACGGTGAGGATGCGCGACCGAGCAAAACGCCCCAGATGCGGGGTCTGGCGGCGTCGCAGTAGGGCGGGTGGTGAATAAGGTGGGGTAAGCGTTGGGTTGCGGTGTGGCTGCGTACCAATGCGCCGGTTTCGTGATTTGCCGAAAATCTACCCCAACGTTGCATGACATCGGGCTGGAACCGCTACGCTGCCCGGTATAGCAGCATTTCCGCGGTCTGTACTTGCGTTGCCAATCCTCACGTAGACATCATGGATTGACCTGTCCAACCTCGAACGCATGGGTTACGTTTCGGGGTTGGAATCACAAACCTTCAACACAGAGCCACAATCGAGGAGGACAGGTCATGAACAAGTCTACAGAAAACGCAGCAGGGTGAGGCTACGCTCCGGTTGGCAACACTCCGTGCAGGGTGGAGACTGTTCGACCTGCCGATGCTGGTCCACGCTGCGGATTTCAACCTGCGCGGCGCGATCAGGTTGGCTCGATGCGCTTGCAACCGACGACTGCATCGACCGGATGCCGGCACAGCAGGCGTTCGCCATGCTCTCGGCAGATCGCCCGCAGACTCTCGAGAAGCGAGGTCCGAAACGCATCGGGGAGCTTGCGCGTTTCGGCCTGCACGATGAAATCGAGAATCTCGCGTCCGTTCTCGCTGTCGCTTTCGAAGCATTCGGTCACGTCTACATCTGCGTCGATTCTCTTTACCTGGAATTCGACGTCCATCCGCTCCAGTGTGGCAATGACGCCGTCGCTGTACCAGGCCGACCTGTCGAACTGCTTTTTCCAGACGCGGTCGGCGAGATGATTGAGCGCTTCGTTCGGCGCCTGCAGCACGACCAGGGTGCCGTCGGGAACCAGCATGTCGACGGCCTTGCGCAGTTCCGGCTCGATGTGCTCGAAGTAATACAGGCAGTGAATGAAGTGGATGACGTCGTAGCTCCGATCCGACTGGAATTCCTCGAAGCCGCTGGTGAAAACCCGGACGTCGAAACCTTCACCCGACAGCTGCTGCTCGAAGGCATGCGTGTGCTCGGGATTGGGATCGACGCCGACAAGCGACAGGGCGTCTACATGATTGGCGAAGACCTGCGCCACCCGTCGATCCATGACGCCGCCGCCGCAGCCGACGCTCAGCATTTGAGTACTGGAACGGCCCTGAAGGGACCGCTTCTTCGCGAGAGCCGCGAGCCACTCGAGAATCAGCGCACGCTGGTTGCTGGCCGCCTCGAATCGCTCGTGAGTGGCGTGATAACGCTCGTCGCCGAGTTCTTCGAGCGAAGAGAGGTTGTCGAAATGATCGTCGATGCGGACCCGAAGGTCTTTTGCCGAAGAGGTCATGCTTTACCTTAACGCGCTTCGCGTGACATTTGCCCGGTCCCGGTCAGGGCTGCTATTCTAATATGCAACATTTCTCATACGGACTGGAACCATGCACAATCAGTCGGAACCACGGAAAAACTCGAAATCGGCGGGCCTGGATTCGGGCAACGCATTTTCGGCCGTGCGGATATTTTCCGTTCTGGCGCTGGGCATCCTGTTCGTGATGCTGGGACTTGTTTCCGCGCCGGTTCTGGCCGAGCCGACCGAGATCACCGTCCGCGTTCTGAGCAAGGACGCCAAGTTTGTCGGCACCAGCATGGGTGGCGCGCGCATCGTCGTTCGCGACGTACATACCGGCGAGGTGCTGGCCGGCGGCGTGACCCGCGGCGGCACCGGAAACACGTCGATGATCATGCACCGCGATGGCGGTCGCCGCGCCCGGATGGCCGACGAGACGGCGGCGTCTTTCTCGGCCACGCTCGACCTGGACGAACCTCGGTTGATCGAGGTCGAGGCGACTGGCCCGGCCGCTCAGCGGCAGGCCGAGCAGAGAGTGACGGCAACCCAGTGGGTGGTGCCCGGGCGCGCCCCGGGCGGAAGCGAGGGCTGGATTCTCGAGATGCCCGGTTTTGCCGTGGACGTGCTCTCGCCGCCGGCGCACGTGCGCTTGTCCGGAGGGCGGGAGAATGTCGAGGTTCGTGCCAACGTGACGATGATGTGTGGCTGCCCGATCGAGCCCGGCGGGCTCTGGGATGCCGACGGGTACGAGGTCGAAATGATCGTCCTGCGCAACGGCGAACGCGTCGCCGGCGTGCCGATGTCCTATGCCGGGCAGACCAGCCAGTTCACCGGCCAGGTGCCGGTCGGCGGGCCGGGCGTCTACGACGTGACGGTTTTTGCCTACGATCCCCGGACCGGCAATACCGGCCTGGACCGCACCACGTTCATTGTTCCTTAAGTGGGCCGGATAAATTAGAGTTCCAATCGAAGGTTGCGCGACCTGCTCCGCCCACAGTGGCCGGAGCAGGTCGCGCATGCAGGGTGCCCGAATTGAAACCCAAGTGTACCCCGTCGTTAATCCTGTAACTTTCAGCGAGTCGGAAAGCGCTTAGCTGCAAGGCAGGGCTCGCCGGGAATGCTTATAGCCTTTCCAAGAGCCCTAACGCCGCAGATGAGCGCTTTCCGGCTCGCCCTTCGGGAGTGCGTCTGAGACGACATTGCGGCGTTCCAATCTTTGTAAAGGGCGGGCCATTCACTGCAGATTGCGCCTTGCACTGTCGACTCAGTCACACTCTGAATGTTATAGGATTAACGCCGGGGTACACTAGCTTCTGGATTTGCCGACGGCCGTCACGCCGTCCAGGGATGGAATCGCAGGTGTCATTTTTCCAGAAACTCAAGCAGCGCAACGTGATTCGCGTGGCCATCGGCTACGTGGTCGTTGGCTGGGCGCTGGTGGAAGCGGCCGAACTGCTGCTTGAGGCCTTCTCCGGCCCTGACTGGGCCATGCGGGCCATTGTGCTGTCGGTGGCCGGCGGCCTTCCCATAGCGCTGATCGTCTCCTGGATGTTCGAGCTCACCCCTGAAGGGATCAGGCGCGAAGACGGCGTCGATACTTCCGAAGAAGTCCGCTTCAAGGCCCGTACCGGCCGCAAGACGGACCTCATCATCATGGGGGCCCTGACGCTGGTGGTTAGCTACTTCGTGCTGGAGAAGATCTGGCAGTCCGACGTCGTCCGCGGCGAGCAGCTGCGGGCCATCGCCGTGCTGCCGTTTGCCGACATGAGCGCCCGCCGGGACCAGGAGTACTTTGCCGAAGGCCTGACCGTCGAGTTGCTCAACCTGCTGTCACGCAATACCGACCTCAGGGTCACCGGCCGAACCTCTGCGTTCCAGTTCAAGGATCACGCTGGCGACTTCAGAACCATCGGCAAGACCCTGGGGGTAGGCACCATCCTGGAAGGCACGGTGCGGGCGGTGGACAACAATATCCGGATCAGCACCAACCTGATCGACGCCGACCGGGGTCAGACCCTGTGGTCTGCCAACTTCGACCGTCAGCTCACCAATATCCTGCAGGTGCAGGACGAAATTGCCCGGGCCGTAGTGAAGGAGCTGGAGGGGCAACTGCTCGACATCGCTGAAGAACCCGAACAGCGGGAGGTGGTGGCCGAAGCCTACCGGGCCTTCCAGCAGGGCAACTACCTGCAGGGCCTGGTGTCGGTGCAAAACCAGGAGCAGGCCATCGACTATTTCAACGAAGCCCGTGCGGCCGATCCCGGCTACGCCGAACCCCTGGTAGGCCTGGCCAACGCCAACCTGATGCTGGGCCTGAATCTGGCGTCGCTCGATCCGGAGCTGGCCATCAGTCAGGCTACGGCCTGGATCGACGAAGCGCTGACGCTCGATGATGAACTGCCTGATGCCTATGTCGCCAGGGCGTTGATCCGGCAGGTCGTCTCCCAGGACTATGCCGGCGCTGAAATCGACCTCAAGCGGGCGCTGGACATCTATCCCAATCACACCACCGCGCTGCGCAGACTGGGCACCATCTACGGCCGTTTTGGCCGCTACGACGAGGCCATGGGTTCTTTCCAGCGCATCGTGGACAGGGACCCCCTGAATCACCTGAGCTACTCCAACTACAGCCTCAACGCGCTGGCCGCCGGCCAGGTGAGTCTGGCCGAGGAAATGATCCGCAAGGTGATCGAGTTCAAGCCCGATTCCGGCTTTGCCCACTACCAGCTGACCAAGGTGCTGCTGGCCCAGGACAAGGTGGCCGAGGCACGCGAGGCTATCGAAAACGAGACCTCTCCCATCTGGCAGACCATCGGCAACGGCATGATTGCCTGCGCGGCCGGGGAGACCGAAGAGGCCTATGCTGTCGCCCAGGAGCTCATCGCGCAGCGCGAGGTGTTCAACGCCGCCGAGATTTATGGCCTGTGCGGCGACACCGAAATGGTCTTCGAACTGCTCGACCAGGCCGCCGAGGCCCGCGACCCGGCGCTGATTGAAATGAAGCTCAGCTGGCAGCTTGCCTACCTGCGGGACGACCCACGCTGGCACGCGGTGCTGAAAAAGGTTGGTCTGCCGGTCTGACTCGCCATCAAGCCCGAGCTCATTGCCCACGAGCCGCCGCCGAGCTGGACGTTGAACTGCTGGTGACAGCCGGGGCGGGCAAGGGGTGGGACAGCGCGCATCGAGGTCGGCCGGGCTTGCGCGGAAAAATATTTTCATCGCCGCGTAACCTTCGGGGTGTTTCATGCGTCTAGTAAACAAGCGCATACCCAGGGCAGAAGGCCATGAATACCACCGCATTGCTGTCGCGAATGTTCGACCGCTGGTACCGGCGGCAGATCGCCCGCCAGCATCTGCTCGGCCAGGTCCGCCTGGTCGGTCGGCGAATCGAGCCCGGTCCGCGCCGCGGGACCGACCGAAAAGACCCTCCCGGCGCCGGCCGCCGCCGGCCGGCCTGATACCGGCCGTCCGGCCCTTGCCGAGCGCCGTTTCCGTATTGAAGTAAGCCTCGCGCCGAAAGCCCCATTTCACCCACCGACGCCCCACCTGCTGTTTCGCAATCTCTAGGTAAAAAGTTGCCGCCGCGCTGTAACCTCTGATCGGGTCCCGCGTATATACGGGTATGAAGCGTCGTTTCGAACAACTCGTCGACCAGCACGGCAGCCGGCTCTACCAGCTGGCGCGGCTGATGCTGGGGCGAGACGACGAGGCCGAGGATGTCGCGCAGGAAACGCTGGTCAAGCTGTGGCGCAACGTCGACAGCCTGCACGCGGGCCAGGAGCTTTCCTGGCTGATTACCTGTACGAGAAATGCCTGCCTGGACATTCTCCGCGGCCGGACGCGAACGCGCGGTCTGCTGCGGCTGGTGGCCAGCGAGCACAAGGCGCTGGGGCCTGCCGACGACAGGGGGCCCGGCGATGAATTCGACAGCGACGAGCGGGCCCGCGAACTGCGCGCGGCGCTGGCCGAAATACCGGAACCGGGTCGGTCGCTGCTGATACTTCGCGATATCCAGGAGCTCGATGTCGCGACGGTGGCAGCCACGCTGGAGCTTTCCGAAAACCAGGTCAAGGTCTACACGTTCAGGGCGCGCCGCCAGCTGCGGCACCGCCTCGAGGAGGAATCCGATGCACAAGTCGCATGATCCGTTCGAACGGGATCTCGAGCGCGCCAATGCGCTGGAGAACAGCCGCAGCGCCCCGCGCGAGCCCGAGCTGGCCGCCGACTGGACGCTGAAACGCGAATTGGCCGGCCTCGGCGCCGCCGAACTCCCGGAGGCCGTCAAGGCCCGTGCCCGCCGCGCCGCGGTCGTGCAGCAACGCGGTCCCTGGCTGCTGGGTATCGCTGCGGCGCTGGTGGCGGCCGTGGTCGTGACCGTGGTGCTGCAGTCGCCGGCGGAGACTCCGTCGCCATCCGTCGTCACGCCGACGGCCCGCGACCTGGCCGAACTGCAGTTTGCTTTCGACACCATCAATCGCACCGGCAAGCGTGCCGTGGCGATGGCCGGTCGTGAAGTGCAGGCGAGCCTGGCCATGCCCGACCTTGGCCTGGCCGAGTTGCCCTACGCCGGGTACATCCGGCCGTATTTCGAACGACCCGATCGCTCGGGATGAGCCCTTTCTTCGCTTTGTCTTTTCGAAACGACCAAACGACCAAACGACCAACAAGGAGCAATGTAATGAAAATCGCACTACGAACCGCTTTCCTGTCGACCCTGCTGCTGGCTTCGAGCGCATTCGCCCAGTCCGGCGATATCGGCCGGGTGGATCTCAACCCGATCGCCGACGCCATCGGCGCGACGCCCAAGGTCAACCTGAACTTCGGCCCGGCAATGATGAAGGGCTTCGCCGAGAGCTTTCGCGGCAGCAACGCGGAGATGGCCGGCATCATCGATTCCATCGCCGGACTGCGCCTGATGGTGTTCGAGGATCTCGATACTTCCGGCGCACGCGCCCAGGTCGACGCAATCACCGGCGACCTGAACACCGCCGGCTGGACGCCCGCCATGGAGGTTCGCGACGGTGATTCCCACGTCGACCTGTTCCTCAACGAATCGGAGAATTTCGTCGAGGGCCTGGTCCTGATGGTGCTGGACGGTGATGACACGGCCGTGTTCGCCAACATCTACGGCGATATCGATCCGGTGGTCATCGGCAAGCTGATCGGCAGCGGCAACGCGCTCGGCGGCGTCAACTTCGACGACCTGGCCAGCCAGTTCCAGTCGATGTCCGGCGGCGACGCCGACGCCGAAGACGAGGGCTGATCGGGTAGGGTTTTTCGGGCGGCCAGTTCGTTGACTCGCTGGTCGCCCGTCTCCCGGACCGCCGTTCCCACTGGGTTCGGCGGTCTTTTTTTGGATTGGCGCGGCTCGAATCGCGATCGGTCCAGGGCGCGGGAATTCCGTTTTCCTGCCTGTACTCGCTTCTCGACGACCTCCGGCGGTCGCTGGTCCGTGCAGCGATTCGATCCACCGGATATGCTTGCCGGCATGACCGCAGTGGAATGGACACGCAAATGACCGAGAAACCCCTGCATCTCGTCGTGCTCGCCGCCGGCGAAGGCAAGCGGATGAACTCCGGGCTGCCCAAGGTGCTTCAGCCGATCGCCGGGAAACCCATGCTGGCGCACCTGCTGGACGCCGCGCTCGAACTTTCGCCGGCGCGCGTACACGTGGTCGTGGGCCACGGCGCCGACCAGGTTTCGGCGATGCTCGCGTCGCTTGCCGACGATCGGATTGTCACGGTGACCCAGCGCGAGCGCCTGGGTACCGGGCACGCGGTCTTGCAGGCGATGGGTGAAATCCCGGAATCGGCCCGCGTGATGGTGCTGCCCGGAGACATGCCGCTGGTGCGCCCGGAGACCCTGGTCGAATTCTCCACGCTCGCCGCGCCGCTTGCAGTGCTCAGCTTCCAGGCGCCGGACCCTCACGGCTACGGTCGCATCCTCCGAGACCCGGACGGTCGGGTCGTGGGCATTCGCGAGCAGCGCGACGCCAGCGAGGCCGAGGCGCGCATCACCGAGGTCAACAGCGGGGTGCTGGCCGCCGACGCCGATCGTCTTAACGACTGGCTGGACCGGCTGGACAACGACAACAGCCAGGGCGAGTACTACCTGACCGACTGCATAGGCCTGGCCGCCGGAGACGGCGCGGCCGTCGAAGCGATGTGCTGCAACGACCCGGAGGAGACGCTGGGGGCCAACAACATGCGCCAGCTGGCCGATCTCGACCGGGCACTGCAGCGGCGCAGGCGCAACGCACTGATGGATGCCGGTGTGCGCATGCCCGACCCGGATTCGGTCCAGGTTCGCGGGCGCGTATCGGCCGGCCGCGACGTGGTCATCGAGCCCGGCGCGGTGCTCGAAGGCGACGTCAGCCTGGGCGATGGGGTGATCGTAGGCGTCGGCTGCACGCTTCGCGAGGCGCGCCTGGCCGCGGGCACCCGGCTCGAGCCTTACTGCGTGCTCGATGGCGCCGAGACCACCGGCGCCTGCACCGTGGGGCCGTTCGCCCGGCTCCGGCCCGGCAC
>MDTG01049990.1_pt1 | contig 15697 bp, 17 predicted proteins | sample 811421 | NCBI WGS metagenome assembly MDTG01 (sample SAMN05326645, study PRJNA326480) | marine metagenome | isolation source: seawater | place: Pacific Ocean: South East | collected 2011
CACATCTTGATGCCGCGTCTGTCAGCGTCAAGCGGAATATCGACAAGGAGCCACTATGAATTTGGACAAGCCACTTCTGATGCTGGTCACCAGCGCATCACAGATGGGTCAGGGTCAACAGACCGGTCTGTGGCTGGAGGAATTCGCGATTCCCTACCAGATTTTCCGCGACAACAAGGTGCCGGTCCGGGTGGCCAGCCCCACCGGCGGCAAGGTGCCCATCGATCCCCGCTCGGTGCCGGACGATGAGCAGAAAGAGCAGTGGAAGGACGCCATCGCCGAGCTGGAGAACACCCGCCCCCTGGAGGAAATCTGGGAAGACGGGTTCGTCGGCGTGTTCGTGCCCGGTGGCCACGGCGCCATGTTCGACATGCCTGACAATCCCCTGGTGGCCGGCGTGCTGGAGCGTACCTGGGCCCAGGGCGGCGTGGTCAGCGCGGTCTGTCATGGCCCGGCGGCCCTGGTGGGGGTGCGCGACGAAAATGGCGTGCCGCTGGTCAAGGACCGCCGTGTGAGTTGCTTCACCAACGAAGAGGAGCGCGAAGTGGGCCTCGACGAGGTGATGCCGTTCCTACTGGAAACCCGCCTCCAGGAGCTCGGCGCGGAGATCCACAATACGGGTAAATTCGAACCCCATGTGGTCACCGACGGGCGTCTGGTGACCGGTCAGAACCCGCCTTCCAGCGAAGTCACCGCGAAAGCGGTGGTGGACGCGTTGTACGCCGAGTAACGACCACGCTCAGGAATCGCAGGGGCCCGTCCAGCGGGCCTCTTCCTCGGTCGTCATCCCCGGTCCCTTTTCCGATTTGGTGCTGATTGCCGCGTTATAGCGTTCGTCGCTGTTGATGGTCATGGAGCCATCAACGCTCAGAGTACGATTGCCGGACGTGCATTGGGTCTGCCACTCAAGGCTCTTTCCATCCCGCTGGAACTGCGGGCTGCTACAGCCATTGCGCAGTGAGGCCTGACGGATGGTGAGCGCCATGTCGTCCGCCTGCTTGGCGCTCAGGCACTCCGTGTCGGTGGTTTCCTTGTCCATACCCGGCGGCAGTTCGCTGGTGATGGTGCGCTTCACTTCCCATTTCCCGGGTTTCAAGTCCGCGGCCAGGGTCTGGCCCGAGAGTGTCAGCAAAGCAGTAAACAGTATTGTCCTGGTGCGTTTCATGGTTGGCATCCCTATCAACGAAAACTGGTGGTCAGTATAACCGCGCTGTGTGAGTAGGAGCCATGTATCGCCGCCCATGGCCGCCCGTTGTGTGCCATCTGTCACTGACGACGGTCCTTTCTCACTGAAAACGTTAACCCATTCCGATTTCAGAGCTACGGTCCGTGATCCGGTTTGAGAAAAAAGCAGGGTCATCGTTTGTTAATGGAAAGAATTCCGGCGCCTGTATAGGGTCTACCCGACAGGGACGGAGGAGTTTGCGATGTATCGGTCATGGATGATGTTTGCCGCGCTGCTGGTGATGGTCGGCTGTGACAACGCCACGGAGGCGCCGGCTCCGGCGCCGGCGGAAGCCGAAGGCGGTGGGTTTGCTGAGCCGCTGGGTGGCTACCGGGTAGTGCGGCGGTGCAATGGCCTCGGCCCGGCGTCGCTGGATCTGACCCCCAGGGGTCTGAGCGGGAACTATCGCCTTCTGATTCGTGGCGATGGCGATCCAGCGAGCTACACCGCGGTGGATCACCTGGAATTCAGTGTGTCCTGGAACGACGACGACAGCGCCATTGAAACGGCTCGCGACGGCCTTCGGTTGTATGAATGGCGGGCCCGGCTTACCAAGGAATCGGGTTGGCTGCGGAATCTGAATGGCGACATGGCGTTGCCGGACGATGCCGTCGCCGCCTATGACGCGGACAAGGACCGTTTCTTCTTTGAAAGCGGATGCGGGGAAGAGGCGCGCTCCCCTGCGCATGCCTATAACGCCACCCAATCCAGATTGGTGCTGCGGTCCCTCAATCTCGCTATGGCGGAGGCGCGCGAACGGCTTCATCACGAAGCGGGTCTTCAATACATCGAGTATCGGGGTGACTATCTGGGCCGCTCCGGCGCCGATGGCGTCACCGAGGGGCACCATGACCGTAATCAACACCTTTTGGACGTGGCCGCGTTAATGAGAACCGACGCCGTGAACAAAGTGCCGGGCTTGGCGCGGCTGGTCACCGAACACCGGCCGGAGGACGCCGCGCAAGCGCAACGCTACCAACAGGAGCTGCCGGCGTACTTGCGCGCCGCCGCCATGGCCCACGCCCGCTGGTACATCGACTCCGCGGACATCCGCCTGGACTGGTTCCAGGGAACCTATCCGGAGGGCGAAGCCGCGATCCGCGAGGGTATGGCGGCGTTGCAGGGCGCCTACCTGCGTTTGGCGGAGGAGTAAGCGCCTTGTCCCTGGAAGATGGGCAGGCAATGGCGCGGAAGTGGTCTATGATGGTGTGGACGGTAACATTCCGGTCACCCTTATCCGGCACGCCGCTGAGCCGGTGGGCCGTTCGACCTTCACTCAGGAGGAAGGCACCCATGAGCATCTACGACTTTCAGGCCCGCGACCTCAACGGTGAGGAAAAGCCCCTCTCCGACTACAAGGGCAAGGTTCTGCTGGTGGTGAACACCGCCAGCAAATGCGGCTTCACGCCACAGTACGAAGGCCTGCAGAAATTGTACGCCAACTTCGCCGACCGGGGTCTGGAAGTACTGGGCTTCCCCTGCAATCAGTTCGGCCGTCAGGAGCCCGGCGAGGGCGAGGAAATCGGCGCTTTCTGCGAGAAAAATTACGGCGTCTCGTTCCCGATGTTCGAGAAAGTGGATGTGAACGGGGATAACGCCCATCCGGTGTTCAAGTTTCTGAAATCGGAGTCGCCGGGCCTGCTGGGCACCGAGGCGATCAAATGGAACTTCACCAAGTTTCTGGTCGACCGCGACGGCAACGTGGTGAAGCGCTATGCACCCAAGGACAAGCCGGAAAAGCTCGCCGATGACATCGAAGCGCTGCTCTGAGGCGCGTCAGGCGGGCAGCACCGCGTAGTAGATAGCGTAAAAATGGCAGACACTGCCGCCCACCACGAACAGGTGCCAGATGGCGTGGTTGTACGGCAGCCGGTCGGCCAGATAAAACACCACGCCGGCGGTATAGGTGATGCCGCCGGCGAGGAGCAGCCAGAAGCCCAGCGGGCTGACCGTGTCCATCAACTCCCCGGACGCGAACATCACCAGCCAGCCCATGGCCAGGTAAATGCCCACCCGGGCCAGCTTGTAGCGGTTACCGAAGCGCAGCTTCAGAATGATGCCGGTGAACGCCAGCCCCCAGATCACACCGAACAGGGTCCAGCCCACGGTGCCGCGCATATTGACCAGCAGAAACGGCGTATAGGTGCCGGCAATCAGCGCGAAAATGGCGCAGTGGTCCAGCATCTTGTAGATCGCCCGCCAATGCGGTCGCCGGCTGCCGTGGTAGAGCATGCTGGCGCCGTAGAGCAGTGCCAGGCTGGCGCCGAACACGCTGAAGGAGACGATTTTCCAGGGATCGCCCATGACGCTGGCCGACGCCACCAGTACCGCGGTGCCGGCGATGCTCAAAAGCAAGCCGATCGCATGGGTAAGGCTATTAATGACCTCCTCGACCAGTGGGTAGTCCGGCTGCTCCGCAGCGGAAGACGCGGAGGGCGTGGAAGATGTCGTCATACCTGTTCCTCGATCATTAACCCGCCGTTCACTGAAAACGCGCATCCTGGGGTAGAGCCCGATTATGGAGTCCTGCGCTATCGATTAAAACAGCATGATTGCACAAGACTATGACGATTATACCGAAAATGAGTTCGTCGTTCCGAAGCCGGGCCTCTAGTCTGAAGGTTAGAAGGTTAAGAGAAAGTGCCTGTTTCGAACCAGGCGCGGTTTCAGTTCGATCCGGAACGCATCGCAAAGGAGAGCACCATGATTGAACACAGCAAAGAAGTCTCCCAGGAGCTGAGTAAACTGCTCGCGGAGAGTTATACCCTGTATTTGAAAACCCACAATTACCACTGGAACGTCACCGGCCCGATGTTCCACAGCCTGCATCTGCTGTTCGAACAGCAGTACACCGAGCTGGCGACGGCGGTGGACACCATCGCGGAGCGCATTCGCGCCCTGGGCGATAAAGCGCCGGGCAGTTACGCGGCCTTCGCCCGTCTGTCTTCCGTGAAGGACGCCGAGGGCGAGCCGGACGCCACGGAAATGCTGAAGACGCTGACCGCGGACCATCGCATCGTGGCGGAGCGCGCCAACAAGGTGCTCAAGCTGGCCGCCGGCCATGAGGACGAAGGCACCGCGGCAATCGCCAGCGAGCGTATCGAGATCCACGAAAAGGCCGCCTGGATGCTGTCCGCCCACCTGGGCGATTGATAGCGAAGGGCTATTCACTATATAGAAACTATCCGTTTTATTGATGAGGGTGCGGTGGCTACCATGCCCTCATCAATCAGCCACATTCCGATGCACCGAACAGGAGGAAGCATTTAATGTTGGAGAATCGTGAAGGCGAAAAAGTACCTGAAGTCACGTTCCGTACCCGCGAAGGCAACGAGTGGAAAGACGTTACCACCGATGATCTGTTCGCCGGCAAAAACGTAGTGGTGTTCGCCCTCCCCGGCGCGTTCACGCCGACCTGTTCGTCCACGCATCTGCCGCGTTACAACGAATTGGCGCCGGTGTTCAAAGCCAACGGCATTGACGAAATCATCTGTCTGTCGGTGAACGACGGCTTCGTGATGAACGCCTGGGCCGGCGATCAGGACGCCAACAACATCCGTTTCATTCCGGATGGCAACGGCGAGTTCAGCGAAAAGATGGGCATGCTGGTCGGCAAGCAGGACCTGGGTTTCGGTCCGCGCAGCTGGCGCTATTCCATGCTGGTGAAGGACGGCGTGATTGAGAAGATGTTCATTGAGCCGGAGAAGCCCGGCGACCCGTTCGAAGTGTCCGACGCCGACACCATGCTGACCCACATCAACGGTGAAGCGTCCCTGCCCCAACGGGTGACCATCTTCACCAAGCCGGGCTGCCCGCACTGTGCCCGCGCCAAGCGCGAACTGCGCGACGCCGGCTTCAAGTTCGAGGAAATCGAACTGGGCAACCGTGGCCTGAGCTACAGCACCCTGGCCGCCGTCACCGGCGCCGGCACCACGCCGCAGGTGTACATCGAAGGCCAGCGTATCGGTGGCGCCGACGAGCTGACCGACTGGCTCAAAGCCACCGCCTGAAACCCATTACGCGCTCACCGTAATGCTCAACCCCGGGCAAAAGGATGTGCCCACGGGCGCGGGTTCGCCCCGCGCCATGATCTTCCCCAACTGGCCGGCTCCCCGCCGGCCTTTTTTATGCGTGGCCGCCGCGGTCTCCGGGCGGGCCACCCGCGGATTAAAAAATGGCACAACCGGCCCTGGAGTGTTCCGGGTGCGCTGGCCCATATTGACGGTCATTACTCAAGGTTCCAGTGAGGCGTCGTCGAGGCGCCGCTCACCGCGACAGGGAAGATGATTGCTATGAACGCCAAAGCCCCGATTTCCTCGAACGAGCCGCGCCGCACCAACGGCAGCGACATCCAGCCCCGGCGTATGGATTTCCAGTTCGACCCGGACATGCCGCGCTACTGGTTCGCCGGCGACCAGTTCAAGACCATTCTGCTGACCGCGTTGTCCTGTACCTTCCCGGAAGGCGAGCGCTTCTTCGTGCGCTCGGTGCGCCACTACCAGAAACAGATCACCGACCCGGATCTGCGCGAGCGGGTGAAAGGGTTCATCGGCCAGGAGGCGCACCACGGCAACGAACACGAACAGTTCAACGCCTTCATGGAGAGCAAGGGTGTACCGACCCAGAAGGTGCACGATTATGTTCATGAAGGCATGAAGTGGATCGCCAAGAAGTTTTCTCCGGAGCGGCAGCTCGCCAAGACCTGTGCCCTGGAGCACTTCACCGCCATGCTCGCCGAGCTGATGCTTGAGGAGCCCGAGTTCCTCGAAGGCATGGACGAGCGCATGCTGCCGCTGTGGCTGTGGCACGCCATCGAGGAAAGCGAGCACAAGGCGGTGGCGTTCGACGTCTATGCCGATCAGGTGGGCAGCTATTGGGTGCGCACGTCGGAGATGGCGCTGACCACGGTGGAATTCATCGGCTTCACCATCTTCCACTACATCCAGCTGCGCCAGGGCATGGACGACAAGCGTGATTTGCGCTCGGTGGGCAACGGCCTGAACTGGCTGCTCGGCCGCCCGGGCTGGCTGCGCCGGCTGGGCCGTTCCTACGCCGCTTACTACAAGCCGTCGTTCCACCCGGAAAAGAAAGACAGCCGCGCGGTGCGCGAGCGCGCCCTGGCACGGCTGGCCGAGATGCTGGACCGGCCGGAGCTGGCGCCCCGCTAACGCTACGTTCAGTCGCGCAGTATCCGCGGCCGGGGAATCTCCTGGTCGCGGAACAGCGCGGTCACCCGCAACACCACGTCACTCTGGAACGCTTTTTCGTAGCGCACGTCCAGCACATAGGCCTTGGAGCGGAACCGCACCGCCAGGGCGTTGCCGATTTCCACCTCTTCAATGGCGAAGGTCACCGGCTTTTTCAAATAGGCGTAGCGGCTGGTGACGATCACTTCCTCGATAATGCCGCGCACCTGTTCCAGGTCCGCCTGCACCGACACATGGAAGTCGGTGACCACCATCATGTCCAGCTCGCCGGCGTTGCCGGAGGCCACCACGTCGGTGATGAAACGGGCGTTGGGAATCGTCACCAGGTTGTCGTCCAGCGTCTGCACGCGCACCGCGCGCAGGCCGATGGCGACGATCTCGCCGTAGGTGTCGCCGAAGCTGATCCGGTCACCGACCTGGAACGGCCGGTCGAACAGCAACAGCAGGCCGGCCACCAGCGACGCCGCCACGTCCTTGAGCGCGAAGCCCAGCGCCACCGCGATCGAGCCCGCCGCCGCCAGCATGAATTCCCGCGGCGGGGTGAGCACCCCGACGATCAGCGCGCCGGTGCCCAGGGTGTAGATCAGAAAGCCGATCAGCGTGGTGATCTGCAGGATCAGAAAGCGGCGTGCCGGCACCTTGTCCATCAGCGAGCCGCTGACTTTCTGAATGCCCCAGTTCAGCGCCCACAGGCAGAAACCGCCGGCCACCAGCAAAAGAATGGCGTAGGCGTTGAACAGGTCCACCACCACCGCCAGGTCCGTGACAATATCGCCGCTTTCATTCATGGAGCAGATTCTTCCTGGTCAGATGGTTGATCACGGTGTGGTACCAGAGCGGCACCAGCCGGTACCGGCCGTCGTCGCTCTGGCGGATAAAGCCGGCGTCGAAGCCCGCCTTCAGGGCGTAACGCACCACGTTTTCCGGCAGGTCGGTGGCGGCCACGATCTCCCCGCTGGACAGATTTTCGTGGGTGGCGATGGCGGCGTACACGAACAGCAGATTCTCGCCGGCCTTTTCCACCGCGGTGCCCTGCGGTTTGGCGGGCAGCCCCACCAGCACCTGGCGACGGGTCACTTTCACCGAGCTCAGCCACAGCCTCAGCGCCGCCATCGGGTTACCCCGGCAGGCGTCCCACAGCAGGCTGAAGTAGCGCTGCTCGGCGTTGCGCACGTTGCCCGCCTCCGGCCCCCGGGAGGACAGCAGCACCTCGTCGTAACGCAGGGTCTGGCCGGAAAGATGGTGCCGCGACAGAATCAGGGAGCGAATCTCGCTCTGCCCCCAGCGCTTCACGCGCACCACATTGCGGAACTGATATTCCCGGCCGAACACATTGCACAGGTACGCCCAGCTCTGGTTGTTGAGCAGTACCAGCCAGAACAGGTTGTCCAGGCGCGCGTTGGTCAAACGCAGCAGCGTGCGCCAGCCCTCCAGGCCGCCGATCCGGGCGAGGAAGAAATTCTGCGCTTCGTCCAGTACCAGCAGGGTGGGGCGGCGCTGCTCATCGTTCTTCACCAGGCTGGCGGGGCCCTCCTCGAGAGACTCGTCCAGGGCCTCGGCGACCAGGGCGATGACGTCCTCCGGGGCCAGGGTCTTGGGCGGCACCGCCACGGACACCACCCGCAGGCCCTCGTCGTTTTTCTCCAGGGCGCGGGTCAGGCGGCGCGCCGCCATGCTTTTGCCGCTGCCTTTCTCGCCGGCCACCAGCAGGGTGTTCTCGTCGGTTTTGTCCTCGCGCCAGCGCTGGATTGCCTTTTCCATGGCGTCGGTGAGCCCGGTATCGATAAAGGGCGCCGGCTCGTCGTCGGGCAGGCCGGCGTCGAACCACTGCTGGTACTCGCGGGCGGGCCGCGTGTCGTCTTCGGCCTTGTCGTCCTCGTCGCCGCTTTGCGCGCGCATCCGGAACCAGCGCGCCTTGAGGCGCAGGTACCAGTCGGCGCCGGCCAGCAGCTGGTCCAGGTAACGGAACACGAAGTACACCAGAGCCACCGGGAGCAGCAAGGGCGCGGTCCAGGAGAACAGGCGCTGACTGAGCAGGCGCGCCGCCAGGGGGTCGAGCCGCGACGGCAGAATGCTCTGCAGGCACACCAGGTAGTCCTCGCCGCGCTGCGTGAGCAGGCGGCCGATGGCGGCGTACAGCGCCACCCCCAGCAGCAGCCCGCTGAAATCGTGCAGCAGGCCGCCGCCGAGCAGTTGGTCCACCGCCAGGAACAGCGCCCAGGGCAGCGTCAGCCAGACCGCCACGCGGCGCGCCCGTTCGCCGGCCTGGTTGGCCTGTTCGCCGTTCAGGTAGGTGCCGGCGCCCTGGGCCACGCGCAGCACCAGCCATTCGCCGATCAGCCAGGTGAGCCCGAACACCACGTACAGCCGGGCCAGCGGCAGCAGCCACAGCAGCAAGCGGGTGGAGGGCGCCTGCAGGGCCGGTTCCACCAGGTCGAGCGCGAACCAGGGAATCAGCCACGGCAGCAGCGGCGCCAGCCCCGCCACCAGTCGGCTGAGGTTCCACAGCCAGCGGCGCCCGCCGCTGGCTTCCATGACGCGTGCGTGCAGCGACAGCAGGGCGCTTTTGCCGCGCCGGCTGAAATGGATCAGCACCGCGAACAGGGCGATACCCAGCAGCAGCGCCAGGGCATTGCTGAGCAGCGGCAGATAGCGGCGCATCTCGCCGTTCAGGCGCCCCTCCTGGAAGGTGAGCTGGAACGCCTGATAGAGACGGTCCACGGCCAGCCCGGTTTCCAGATCAATCACCGTCAGCGCGGCGTCGAGCCCGCCGCCCCCGGTCAGCAGCGACAGGCCGCCGGCCTGATCCCATAAAGCGGCGCGCAGCGCCAGCACCTGGCGTTGCGCCTCGGCGCTTTGCCGGCGCCAGAGCATCTCCTGGGCCGGTTCCGCCGCGCTCAGCCAGGGCGGGGTGCCCGGGCGCCGGGCCAGCCGGTCCAGCGCGGTGAAGGCGGCGGCCGGATCCCGGCGCAGCAGCGGGGTCAGGGCGATCAGGCCGGCCAGGCGCTCGCGCAGATAATCGTCGGAGCCGCCCTCGGCCGGGGCGCCGGCCAGGTTCTGATAGAGCTCGTGCCAGGTGGTCAGGGCGCGCCGCTGTTCGTCGGCCAGCTCAAACCATTGCAGCCGTTTCGCCCGGCGTTGTTCGGTGAGCCGCAGGGTTCGTTCGCGCACCCCTTTGTACTCCGGGGCCAGGGCGTCGCAGCCGGGCACCACGGCGGCGGGCGCCCGCGACGGCGGCGGCGCGCTGCCGGTGGGGGCGGCGCCCAGCGCGTCGGTGAGCGCCGCCGGCGCCACCGGTTCCCCGGCCAGGGCCGCGTCCAGGTGCTCAAGATGCGTCTCCAGCCGCTGGTTGCCTTCGCGCCACTGGTTGAGCGCGGCCTGTTCGCGCTGGCACTGGGCGTCGCTGGCGGCAAGGGCCGGACCGGTAAGCCATAACGCCACGAGGACGAAATAAAACCGGTGCCGCCGCGAAAACCCCATGGTCTGTTCCTTTTTAATGGTTTCGCGCCATTGTAGGGACGCTGTGAGCGGGCGTCATCCGCGCCGCGGCGGTGTATAGTCGGGGTACGGACGTGATGATCGCGGCGGTGACAAGGAGATTGGCAAATGGCTTCGTTAGTGGTCAGGGATCTGATGGTGCGGCACCCGCCCTCTCTGGTGGCGGGCACCGAAATGACGTCGGTGGTGGCGACACTGTTGAACGGGCGCTATACCGGCTTGCCGGTGATCGACGGCGATCACCGGGTGATCGGTTTCGTCTCCGAGCAGGACTGCCTGCGCCATTTGCTGGTGTCCAGCTATCACCAGGAAGGGTCACTGCGGGTGGAAGAGCTGATGCACGATCAGCCGCTCACCGTGCGCGAGGACGATTCGGTGGTCGACGTGGCCGGGCTGATGGTCAAGCAGAAGCCGAAAATCTACCCGGTGCTGGACAGCGGCGACCGGCTGGTGGGCCTGCTGACCCGCCGGGCGGTGCTGCAGGCGCTGAACGACAGCCGCCGCGGCGATTGACCGCCGGCTGCTGGTCCGCCAGCCGCTGGGACGCCAGCCGCTACATACAAGTTTGCCGGCGTCCGCGTCGCTAGTGTTTGAGGTAGTGTGAACAGGCCCTAAAACAACAAGAGGAGTGTTGTCATGCGTGATCTGTCGACTTTTCTACATGATTACGGCGACAGCCATCGCCACCCGGTGAACCAGTGGGTGCATATTTTTTGTGTGCCGGCGATTTTCGTCTCCACGCTGGGGCTGTTCTGGCTGATTCCGGTCGGCCAGTGGCTGGGCCTGGAAGGCGCGGCGGCCTACTGGGTCAACGGCGGCACCCTGCTGGCGGTGCTTTGCATGCCGTTCTACCTGCGGCTTTCCATGGGGGTGTCCCTGCTGATGCTGGGCTGGCTGGCGGTGTCCATCGCGGTGGTCACGCTGGTCGACCGCAGTGCCCTGTCGCTGGGCTGGAGCGCGCTGGTGCTGTGGCTGGTGGCCTGGGCGGTGCAGGTCTGGGGCCACAAGGTGGAAGGCAAGAAGCCGTCGTTCACCGACGACCTGGTGTTCCTGCTGGTGGGCCCGGTGTTCGTCAGCCTGGAGCTGGCCTACAAGCTGGGGCTCAGCCGCACCCCGGGCCACGGCCGCCCGTCCTGAACCGGGCGCCGAATGGCGGACGCTGAAGCGCGCCCCCGCTCGCCCCTTTTCCTTTGGGAAGGGGGCTGGTGCATGCTGGCGCCGCATCTGCATAACCGGCCGCACAGCCATGTGGCGGCGTCGCTGCTGGTGAGCCTGGGCCGTGAGCCGATTCGCGTGCAGCTGGCCGGCCACTGGATCACCGCCGAGGCGGTCTGGGCGGCGCCGGATGTGGACCAGGCGCTGGACAGCGACGGTCCGGTGGCGGTGCTGCACCTGGACCCGGACCACCGTGCCTGGCGGGCGCTGCGGTTGCAGGGCCCGGGCGGTGAGTTTCCGCTGGCCGAACATCCCCGTTTCCGCGCCTGCCTGAACGAGCTGGCGGCGTCGCCGTCCGCCGCCGCGGCGTTGGCGGCGCGCGCCACCCTGGAAGCCGGTGAACCCCGTCCGCTGGATCCGCGCGTGGTGCTCGCCTGCCGCGCCCTGCGCCGGGGTGACGACGCCGCCGGCCTGGGCGGCGCCGCCCTGGCCGAGGCGGTGGGGTTGTCCGAATCCCGGTTCCGGCACCTTTTCCGCGAAGAACTGGGCGTCAATCTGAAGCGCTTCCAGCTGCATCTCAAGTGCCAGCGGGCGCTCACTCTGTGGCGTGACGGCATGAGCCTCACGGATCTGGCGCTGGCCGCCGGCTTCTACGATCAGCCGCATCTCAATCGCACCCTCCGTGCCATGTTCGACACCCTGCCTTCCCGCTATGCTAGAGCCTTCCCCATTCAGGTGGAGCATCTCGACGAGCCCCGCCTTCACGATCAATAAAAACCGGGAGTTATCATGGAGTACCAGCACATCCGCACCGAGCTGGCGGACAATATTCTCACCGTCACCCTGAACCGCCCTGACCGCATGAACGCCTTCACCCTGCGCATGAAAGACGAACTGGTGCATGTGTTCGGCGAGGCGGACCGCGACAACCAGGTGCGCGCGGTGGTGGTCACCGGCGCCGGGCGGGCGTTCTGTGCCGGCATGGAGATGCAGCCCGAGGACGGCGGCCATGTGTTCGGTTACGACGATGCCGAGGGCGAGGAGCCGCCGGTGGAGACCATCCGTGATTCCGGCGGCGAGGTGTCGCTGGCGATCTTCAATTGCCGCAAGCCGGTGATCGGCGCGCTCAACGGCGCCGCCGTGGGCGTCGGCATCACCATGACCCTGCCGATGGATTTCCGCCTCGCCGCCGAGGGCGCCAAGATCGGTTTCGTCTTCACCCAGCGCGGCCTGACGCCGGAGGCGTGCTCCACCTGGTTCCTGCCCCGCGCGGTGGGCATGCAGAAAGCGCTGGAGTGGGTCTACAGCGGCGACATCTTCCTCGCCGAGGAAGGCCTGGAAGCGGGCCTGTTCCGCAGCCTGCACGGCAAGGAAGAGGTGCTCGACGCCGCCCTGACGCTGGCCCGCAAGCTGATCGCCAAAAGCTCACCGGTATCGGTGGCGCTGGCCAAGCAGATGCTGTGGCGTAACCCCACCTTCGACCATCCGATGCAGGCCCACGCGGTGGAGTCGAGAATGATCTACCGCGCCAATGAGTTCTGGGACGGCAAGGACGGCTTCACCGCCTTTTTGGAAAAACGGGACCCGGTGTTCGATACCGATCTCAACCATGTGCCCGCGGAGTTTAATTTCTGGCCCGAACCGCCGTTGAAATAACCCGCTAAAAAATCGAAGACCCAGCGAGGACACCATGAAAAAAGAGACCATAGCGATTCACGGCGGGTTCGCCGGTGATCCGGAAACCCACGCCGTGGCGGTGCCGATCTATCAGACCACCAGCTACTACTTCGACGACACCCAGCACGGCGCGGACCTGTTCGACCTGAAAGTGCCGGGCAACATCTACACGCGCATCATGAACCCGACCAACGCGGTGCTCGAAGAGCGCGTCGCCCAACTGGAAGGCGGCATCGGCGCCCTGGCGATGGCCTCGGGCATGGCCGCCACCACCGCGGCGATCCAGACCCTGGCCCGCGCCGGCGACAACATCGTCTCGGTGAGCCAGCTCTACGGCGGCACCTACAACCTGTTCGCCCACACCCTGCCGACCATGGGCATCGACGTGCGCATGGCGGACGGCCGCGATACGGCGGCCATGGCCGCGGCCATCGACGAGCGCACCAAAGCGGTGTTCTGCGAGTCGATCGGCAACCCGGCCGGCAACATCGTCGACCTGGCGGCGCTGGCCAAGGTGGCCCACGACGCCGGGGTGCCGCTGATCGTCGACAACACCGTGGCCACGCCGGCACTGTGCCGGCCGTTCGAGCACGGCGCGGACATCGTGGTGCATTCGCTGACCAAGTACATGGGCGGCCACGGCACCACCGTGGGCGGCGCCATCGTCGATTCCGGGCGTTTCCCGTGGAAGGACAACCCGCGCTTCCCGCAATTCAACGAGCCGGACCCCAGCTATCACGGCGTGATCTATTCCGAAGCCATGGGCGAGGCGGCGTTCATCGGCCGTGCCCGGGTGGTGCCGTTGCGCAACATGGGCGCCGCTCTGTCGCCGATGAACGCCTTCCTCATCCTCCAGGGTATCGAGACCCTGGGCCTGCGCATGGAGCGGCATTGCGAGAACGGCCTGGCGGTGGCCCGCTACCTGCGGGATCACAAGAAAGTGGCCTGGGTAAACTTCGCCGGCCTGGACAGCGACCAGGACTATCAACTGGCGCAGCGTTATATGGACGGCGGCGTGCCCGCGTCGATTCTCAGCTTCGGCATTGAAGGCGGCCGCGACGCGGGGGCCCGGTTCATCGATGCGTTGCTGCTGATCAAGCGTCTGGTGAACATCGGCGATGCCAAGTCGCTGGCCTGTCACCCGGCCACCACCACCCACCGGCAGTTGGACGAGGCGGAGCTCAAGACCGCCGGCGTCAGCGCCGACCTGGTGCGTCTGTCCGTGGGCATTGAGCACATCGACGACATCCTCGCCGACATCGAACAGGCGCTGGCCGCCGTTTAGTCGGGGCGCGCCTCCCGGAAGCGGGCCGGTGTGCTGCCGGTCCAGCGCTTGAACGCCTTGGCGAAGGCGCTCTCATCGGAAAAGCCCAGGTCCTCGGCGATCCGCCCGGTGCGGACGCCGTCGGCCAGGGCCTGTTCCGCCAGATACTGCAGTAACGTATCCCGCAACAGCTTGAAGCTGGTGCCTTCGTCCGCCAGTTTGCGGATCAGATGGCGCCCGCTCATACCCAGCTGCTCGGCGATGCGTTCCTTGCCCCAGCGTGGATGGTCACGGATCAGGGTGCTCACCCGGGCGCCCAGGGACTGGCTGTCCAGGCGTGCCAGCAGCTCGTCGGCGAGGCCGCGCAGGTGGCGGCACAGCGCTGGATTGGCGTGAATCAGTGGCAGTTTGAGCTGGTCGGCGGGAAACACCAGGGCGTTGTCGGGGCGGTTGAAATGCACCGGCAAGCCCAGTTTTTCCTGGTACCGCTCGGGCTGATCCTGGGCGCCGTGGCGCAGTGTCAGATGGTCGGGCCGAAAGGCGTCGCCGGTGCTCCAGCGGGTCAGATGGAGCAGGCTCGCCATCACCGCTTCCACCCGCGTGGGCCGCCGTGTCTGGTAGACCGGCTGATAACGCACCTCGCAGAAGCGCGGGTCGCGGACCACCTGAAAGGCCCCGCCCTCGCCGACGATGGGGTGGTAATCGATCAGCGATTCGACCGCTTCCTCCAGCGTCTCGCAGCTCATCAGGATCATGCCGGCGGTATCCAGGTGCCCGACCTGCAGCGCCAGCCCCAGATCCACGCCCACCAGCGGGTCGCCGGCGCCCTCGCAGAACGCCTCCCAGAGCCGGTCCTGGCTGGCCAGATCGACCCGCTCGCGGCTGTCCAGACGCGCCACCAGGTCGCCGGGCAGGGCCAGCCCCAGGCGCTGGGCGGCCTGCATGATGGCTTGCGAGAAGTGCACCGTGACGGTGGGGCTGTGGCTCATGGAAAAGTCCTGGATGGAGAGGTCCTGAATTAACCGTATTCCCGTCGCGAATCCGCCATGTCCGGCAAACGCCGGCGGGCTAGGCTTATAAACAAGTCTGAAACAATAACAAAAAATCGTCTGGAACGATTTTTGACGCCTCGTCAGAGGCGGCCCGCAGGGTGGCCGCCAAGGACGGAGGCCACAAAAAAAGGCGTTACCCATGTACGCAGTGATCGGTGCCGGCCCCATGGGCCTGGCCACGGCAAGAAACCTCAGTGAGCAGGGTTTGCCCTTCGTCGGCTATGAACTGAACGGCGACGTGGGCGGTTTGTGGGATATCGACAACCCCCACAGCACCATGTACGAAACCGCGCATCTGATTTCCTCGAAGCGGATGACCGAGTTCCGTGAGTTCCCCATGGACGAGCGGGTGGCCACCTACCCGCACCACGCGGAGCTGAAGCGCTACTTCCAGGATTACGCTCGGCACTTCGGCCTCTACGAGCATTACCAGTTCAATACCCGGGTACTGTCCGTGGTCCCCGAAGGCGAGGGCTGGCGGGTTACCGTGGAGCAGAACGGCGAGCAGAGCAGCCGCTACTTCGACGGCGTGCTGATCGCCAGCGGCACCCTGCATACCCCGAACCTGCCGGCGCTGCCCGGCCACTTCGACGGCGAGATACGGCACGCCCGGGAGTAC
>MDTG01244158.1_pt1 | contig 15697 bp, 14 predicted proteins | sample 811421 | NCBI WGS metagenome assembly MDTG01 (sample SAMN05326645, study PRJNA326480) | marine metagenome | isolation source: seawater | place: Pacific Ocean: South East | collected 2011
AATAACATAGTTCATTCATGGCTAAGACTTGCTTCTATTATACCGTTGCATTTTACATGCTTGTGTCCTGAGGGTTATGAGCCCGACCAGGAAACAGTAAAATTAGCTAAGCAGTCATCAATTTCAACTATTGAGATTACTCATGATACAATTAATGGAGTTAATGGAGCTGATGTAATCTATACAGATGTTTGGGCTTCAATGGGACAAAAAGATGAAGCTGAGTCGCGATCTAAAATATTTAGCAATTTTCAAGTCAATTCAAAAATGATGGAATCGACTAATAAAGATACTCTTTTTATGCATTGCTTGCCTGCAGAGAGAGATCGCGAAGTCACGGATGAAGTAATGGAGTCTTCAAATTCGATAGTTTTTGATCAAGCAGAGAATAGAATGCATGCACAAAATGCGCTAATGGTCAAGATTCTAAATGAAAGCTAGAAGGAATAAATGAGCAATCATGATTTAAAAGCTGTAGCGAAAAATGTTCTTGTTGGAGAAGCAGAGCAAATGATAAGTGCAGCTGACCGAATTTCAGATAAAATGGAAATGGCCTGTGAAATTATTACCAGCCATCCAGGGAAGATTGTAATTAGTGGTATGGGTAAATCAGGGCTTATTGCTCAAAAAATTGCTGCGACCTTATGCAGTATTGGTAATAAAGCAGTTTTTCTTCATCCTGCTGAAGCTGTCCATGGAGATCTTGGTATTTATGCTCCTGGGGATCCAACCATTCTTATTTCTAAGAGCGGGGCAACGGATGAAATTGTTAGGTTAATTCCTATTTTAAAAGAATTTAATTCACCTTTGATTGGTATTTTAGGGAATATGAATTCAGTTTTAACAAATGAAATGGATTTGGTGCTAGATGCTTCGGTATCTAAGGAAGTTGATCCATTAGGAATCGTCCCTACTTCTAGCACAACATTGACACTCGCTATTGGAGATGCTCTAGCAGCTGTATTAATGATTCATAAAAATTTTAAAAGAGAAGATTTCGCTAAACTTCATCCTGCCGGTGACCTTGGAAGGCGTCTCAAGCTTAAAGTAAAGGATATTATGCAGCCTATTGATAAAGTTGCTGTAGTTAATAGCAATGATAATCTACGTAGCGCTGTAATCAAAATGACCGAAAAGCCTCAAGGCGCAGCCGTAGTTTTAGGTAAAGATAATATTCTAATGGGTATTATCACTGAAGGTGATTTACGACGATCATTAGCTCAAAACACAGATATAGATAATAGTAAAATCGATGAGGTAATGTCGCGCGAACCTATTGCAATTAAGGTTGACTCTTCTTTATCAGAAGTTATTTCTCTAATGGAAAATAGAGAATCGCAAATTTCCGTATTGCCAGTTGTGGATAAATCTAATACCTGCCTTGGTCTTATAAGAATCCATGATATCTATCAAACGCAACTACTTTAAATTATTTATAAGATTCCCATCTTACTTCAAAAGTCCTGTAGGATATATTTTCATTATTAGTGGGGACCACTAATCTAAATTCGCTAGTTGAGCCAGGGTCAAGAGAAGTTTTAGCATTGATTCCTGTGTAGTATTTGGTGTTTTGACCAGAAATAAAAACCGAATCTTGATATACAAGCTGAGTTGTGGGAGACCATAAATTTGCAATAACCCTAACAAAATCTGCTCGTTTTGTACCGACATTTTTAATTGTACCTACTATTTCTTCACGGTCAGGGTAAATGTCTACAAATGGCTCATTGATCAGTTCAACCTTAGCTGCTGGAGGTAGATCTTCACCTATATCAATAATCTTCTCTTTTTCAATTGCAAGTTGACCAATGCTAGTTTGAATCACTATCCCAAGATCATCCTCTTCTATAATCTCCCCATTTACTACAGTTCCATTTTGAAGCTCAATTCGATGTCTTAATTGAGGTATCTTGATTAGGTTTAGCAGCTCTTCATTGATATTTGGCATTGCCCCTTTCCCTTCTTCATATACAGAAATAATCTTTTTTAAAGAGTCCACTTGTTGCCGCAGCACGTCAATACTTGATTTTATTTCAAAGAATGGTTCACCTGAATCAAGTTTTTGAACAACTTTATTTTCAGGATCTCTCATTGGAGGAAGAGATTTATTTGTCATTGAAGAGTCAAATTCTTCTACGGCCTCAGCCTGGTTTATAGTATCAATCAACGCTGGTATTATGATAGTTGGACTTTGTAACGTATCTATAAAAGTAGAGTCAGGCTCTTGCATAGCAACACCTAATGAATCGTTTGAATCAACTACTGCAGAGTCTATTTCTTGAGAAAATATTATTCCAGCAAGAAGAAGATAAGTAAATAGAGACCTAGTCATTTAAAACAGATGCTTGTTTATGAGCTTCAAATGTTCTTCTATGTATTTCTTGTTCAAATAAAGCATAAGCTCCAAGATTCTTAACAGTTTGAATAATTGCAGGATGCAGTTTGTATTGATTATAATCCGATAAAATTGGCATTAAGGAAGGAATGACGGATTGATCACTAATATCAGCTAATTTTTCTATAGCTTTAATTCTAATTTCTAGAGGGTAGCTATCATTTTTCGCTATCTCAATGACAGCCTTTCTTATTTGAGGGTCATCAAACTCTCCTAGAGCTTCTAGAAGGGTATTCAATATATTATAATATTGATCTTTTCCTGTTCGATAGGTTTGCAAAAGCGCTAAAACTAAATTCTCTTCTTTTACCCCCCTCATTGTATTAAGAGCAAAATCTCTCACTTCCAGATTGGTTTCTGGGTCGCCTAAAAGTTCAGCAAATGCACCTGCTACCTGAGAAGGATCTTTTTTCCCTAAGATCTCTAGTGCTCTATTACGAATTCCTAACTTCACAAAAGGATCTCGAGAAATTTGTGTTAGGATAGGTACGACTTCATCAGTACCCAATGCACCCAATGTTTCAGTTAAAAGCTTTTCAGTTCGATTAAAATTACTTCTACTCACTTCATAAAGATCAAGAAGGGCCATGACTTGATCTTTGGTACGAACTTTATTAAGATTTTTTACAAGAGAAAGCTCAAGCTCATTTGTTTTTTCTTCAACCTTATTCATAGCGCTTATCATAGCATCTGCAGCTCTAGGGTCATCTCTAAATTGAGCCAATAATTCTATAGAGCCAATCATAAATGTTACATCAAGAGCCGCTGCCTCCCCAACAGCTTCCGATAATGCATTTAATGCTGTAGGGTGTTGAGTTTCTGCCAATGCTACACCTGCAGCCATTCTTACATCATATGGTTGATTGGTGTCATTATAAATTGCAATCATTTCTTCAAGAGCTTGCAGTTTTCCCTCACTAAAGGCAGTGCTTAAATTCTCAATCAACTCATAAGAAATATCATCGTTAGATTTTTTTGAAGGAAGAAACCTCTTGATTGTTGAGCAGCCATCAAAGAAAAACAAAGTAAATAAAAAGATAATGATCAGCTTACTTTTTTTCATCATTATCCCAATAATTTAGATTTAAATCTTGCCCATCATATTTTGCATAAGAGAAAAAACTTAGCCAATCACCAAGTATAACAAGTTTCCCTGGATTCATTATTAATTCATTTGCTTGATGGTAATGACCAGAAATAAAATAATCACAACCATCATCAATAAATGGTTTTGCTTGGATTTTCATTTCATCTAAGATTCGTTGATTATATTGTTCACTATGCTCATAATGTTCACCTTTTTTAGATACCCAACTACCAAAGGCATACCCTATTCTAGGATGGAGCGATCTGTAAAACCAAATAAATAAACGCGAACGAATAACTCTTCTCAATAGCCTATAGCTCCTATCCCATGATAAAAACCCATCTCCATGTGTGATATAAAATGTTTTTTCCCCAATTTTCATTTTTACATCACTATTGTAAACTTTATCAAACAAAGTATCATTTATAAAATCCATAACCCAAAAGTCATGATTTCCCAATACGTAGTGAACTTTGACTCCAGATTCTCTTAGCTTTAAAATTTGAAAATAAAAAGGAGCATAAACTTTTGGTATTACATCTTTGTACTCAAAGTAAAAATCAAACAAGTCTCCATTGATTATAAGAGTACCCCCTGTTTTTTTGACGTGATCAAGAAAACTAAATAAGACTTTTTGTCTTCTTACCTCAGATTCTGTTCTTTTTAACATCAAATGAATGTCGGATATAAAATATACTGGCAAATCCATAGGTGTAAACTAATATTTTCATTAGAGGACAGTCAATCATCAAAGAATAATAATATTTTGTAAATTATTTGCAATATTTCCCTATATCTTCGAAGTTTAGGGAACAAAAAATCTAAATTTGGTTTTACTATAATAATGAAAAGATTTCTATTTACTATTATTTTTGCTTTGAGCTACTCTTTATATGCCCAATCTTTTGGTCAAAATAAAGTACAGTATAGAGAGTTCGATTGGAATTTTATATCATCGGCAAATTTTGATGTTTATTATTATGGAGATGAAATCGAGCTTGCAACCTTTACAATCAAAGCAGCAAATGAAGCTTATGAACAAATAGGGAAGCATTTACGATGGAACTTAAAAAAACGAGTTCCAATCATTGTATATCACTCACATAATGAATTTCAGCAGAATAACGCTGTTGGTGTATATATGCAGGAAGGCATTGGCGGTGTAACTGAGCTATTTAAGAATCGCGTTGTCATTCCTTTTGAAGGAGATTATAAAGCATTTCGTCACGTTATTCACCATGAGCTTGTCCATGCAATGATCAATGATCTTATTTATGGGGGAAGGATGCAAAATGTTGCTAGTGGGCAAGTAACATGGAGTATGCCATTATGGGCAAACGAAGGATTAGCAGAATACCTTTCTTCTAATTGGGATACTGAAGCTGATATGATTATTCGGGATCTAGCAATAAATGAGCGCATTCCCACTGTCAAAGAATTAGAATATTTCTTAGCCTACAAAGGAGGACAATCAGTTTGGAGATTTATTGCAAAAAAATATGGCCGTGAAAAGATTGGTGAGGTTTTTCAATCTATGAAAAGATTGCGTAGCGCAGAAAAAGGATTTCAGAGTGCGATTGGAATGGACTTTGAAGAATTAACTGAGCAATGGCATAAATATATCAAAAAAGAATTTTATCCAGATGTAGCAGGTAGGGATGAGGTCAAAGATATTGCAAAAAGACTTACAGATCACAAAAAGGAAAATAATGTATACAATGTTTCACCATCAATTTCTCCAGATGGAGGTCAAATTGCATTTCTTACAAATAATTTAAGTTATTTTGATATCGATTTAATTGATGCCGTATCCGGTAAAAAAATAAAAAAATTAATTAAGGGAAGCAGATCATTAGATTTTGAAGAATTGAAATTTTTACAACCCGGCATTAGCTGGTCTCCTGATAGTAAACGAATTGTATTTGCAGCTAAATCCGGCTCTAGCGATGCTTTATATTTAGTTAATGTAGACTCTGGCGATAAAGAAAAGATTCCTTTTGACCTTGATGGTGTTTTTAGCGCGTCTTGGAGCCCTTCAGGAAATAAGCTTGCTTTCATTGGCTATGATAATGGTGCCAGCGATATTTATATATACGATATTCAAACTAAACAACATTTCAATCTAACTAATGATATTTATTCTGATTCTGAGCCTAGCTGGAGCTCTGACGAAAGCAGCATTGCTTTTGTTTCAGATAGAGGAAATAGTATTAAGCGCAAGAATACAAATTCCGAGGATATGCTATCAATCGATTATGAAAACAAAAATATCTATGTGATTGATGTTAATACAAAAAATATCAATCAGATAACAAATTCGAATTTTGATGAAAACTATCCCGTATTTTCAAATACTAAAGATGCGCTATTTTATACTGCTGATTCTTCCGGCACCTGGAATCTTTTCCGCTATGATTTTAATAGCAAGCAATCAACAGTTGTCACCAACCTTCTAACTGGCATCTTTCAATTGAGCTTAAATAAATATGATGATACAATGGTATTTTCAGGATATTCTAGCAGAGGATGGGATGTATATAGATTAAATAATCCTCTTGATTTAGAAAAAACTGAAATAAAACCAACAAATTATTATAAAAATAAAAATACTGATAAAATAGAAGAGTTAGCAGATTTACGAAAAGATAAATGGAGAGGAAGCGACTCTAATCAATCGGATTATTCTAGGCATATTTTTGCATTAGAATATGAAACCTATAATAATAAAACCGTTCAAAATCAAAACCAAACTACCAATAGAACTACTCCATCTCAAACAGAAGACGGTGATTACATACCGCAAGCATATAAAACTCAATTTAGCCTTGACGTTGCTCAAGGTCAATATGGCTACAATAATGTTTTTGGCCATCAAGGGTTATTGATTTTTTACTTTAGCGATCTTATGGGTGATCATCAAATTTCTCTTGCTCTTGAATCGCAGATTTCTCTCTCAAATAGCGATTATTATTTGAATTACGCTTATTTGAAGAATAGAACCAATTATTATTTTACTTTGTTTCATCAGGCTGATTTCTTTTTGACAGGTGGCTACTATAACCAATATGGATATCCTGTTGACCTAACAGCAAGAATGAGGCATTACGGTGTATCAGGAATTGCATCCAGACCTTTAAATAAATTCAATCGAATAGATTTTGGCGTTGTAATGCATAATCTAGATTATAAGCTTTTTGCAATTGATCCTTATGAAACTAGCAATACTGTTGTCAGTAGCGATGGGTTTGTTGCTCTTAACCCAACACTAAGCTATGTTTTTGATAATTCAGTTTTTGGTTTTTTGGGTCCAATCGATGGATTTAGACAGAACACCACCTTTGAGCTTAGTCCGGCAATGGGCAAAAAAGGAATCTCCTTTCAAAAATTAAAAATTGATTTACGTAAGTATTTTATGTTGAATAGATATTATTCTTTTGCCGGTCGATTATTTTTTGGAAATAGTACAGGAAAAAATCCTCAAAAATACTTCCTTGGAGGTATGCAAAATTGGCTTTGGGGAACAGGCACTACTAATGGAGTAGATGATGCATTAACGCAAGAATGGCGCTGGAGAAATGTAATTTTAGATAGTCAAAATGAGTCCTTATTACAAGATATCTATTTTTCAGAATTTGCTTACCCTTTGAGAGGGGCACGTTTTTCCGAGAGAGTTGGGAAAAATGTTATTTTAACTAATTTAGAATTTAGATTTCCTTTAATTCAATATTTACAGATAGGTTTTCCATTTCCAATGACGATTGGAAATATTTTGGGTCATGTATTTATGGATGTAGGAGCAGCGTGGGATGATTCTCGAGAGTTTACAAACTATTCTCTTCTTCAGTCAAAGTATGGAAACAATCTATCAAGCGATTTTTCACCATGGGTACGTACGATTGGATATGGAATCAAAATTCCCATCTTTTTACCATGGAGAATTGAGGCAGCATACGATTGGACTGAATCAGGCCTATCTAAACCTCAATGGTATGTTTCTTTAGGATATGATTGGTAGTTTTATTGATTTAATTCTATTTATCTTCCTTACAACAAAACAAATTCTCTCACAATAATATGGTAAATAAATCTAAAACCGTATATCTATGCTCTGCTTGCGGTCAGGACTTTCCTAAATGGAATGGCCAATGCCCATCTTGCCAAGAATGGGGAACATTAAGTGAGTATAAAGTTTCAAAAAAACAGAAAACGAATCTTAGCGGAAAGAAAAAGGATACCCATTTACTTGAGGATATTCTACATAAGGATGAAGCGCAGAGGATATCAACTGGAATAGAAGAAGTAGATCGCGTTCTAGGCGGAGGAGTATTGAGCGGTTCAATGATTTTATTGGGTGGTAGCCCTGGAATTGGAAAATCTACACTTGCACTTCAAATATTATCCCCATTTAATCAAAATGTTCTGTACGCATCTGCAGAAGAAAGTGAAGACCAAATTGCCTTAAGAGCTAAGCGACTTAAAGTTCTTTCATCTAATATACATTTATCTTCAGAAAATCGAATTGATGAAATATTAAATCATGTAACTTTATTAAAACCTGAACTTTTGATCATTGATTCTATTCAAACTATTTTTAGCGAAAATATAGATCCACTTCCAGGATCTGTATCGCAGATTAGAGAGTGTGGCCAAAAATTGCTACAATTAGCTAAGGATGAAAAGATCGCAATCTTAGTTATTGGCCATGTAACAAAAGAAGGTGTTATTGCTGGACCAAAAATGCTAGAGCATATGGTTGATACTGTTTTGTACTTAGAAGGTGATGAGCGCCATGATCATAGAATACTACGATCTGTAAAAAATCGATTTGGCACGACCAATGAAGTTGGAATTTTTCAGATGACAACTGATGGATTGGATGAGGTAAAAAACCCTTCTGAATTATTTTTAGCTGAACGAAGAATTGATATTACAGGCTCAACAATATTTCCTTCCCTAGAAGGAACTCGACCTATTTTAGTTGAAATCCAATCGCTTGTTTCTACTGCTAATTTCAGCGCACCTCAACGTAACGTCAATGGCTTTGATTTTAAAAGACTTTCGATGCTTTTGGCAGTTCTTGAAAAAAGAATGGGTTATAAAATGGGTATGAAAGATGTTTTTGTAAATCTGGTTGGGGGATTAAAAATCAATGATCCCGCTGCAGATTTATCTGTAATCTCTGCACTTGCATCTAGCGATAAGGATCAATTAATTAAAGATTCGGTTATTTTGATTGGTGAAGTTGGACTTGGCGGGGAAATAAGATCAGTTACAAGGCTAGAAGATAGATTGAATGAATCAATAGCGCTTGGATTTACTGAAGTTGTTGCTCCTAAAACAAGTGTAAACAGGTTAAAGCAAAAACCTAAAGGAATTAAATTGCATTCTGTATCTCATGTTGTTGAAGCATTTAATATTATTTTTAAATGAATTTTAATCTAGTAGCTACGGATGTTGTTACTTCTGCTCGCTCGGCTGAAATTAGTACCCACCATAGCACTTTTAAGACCCCAGTATTTATGCCCATTGGAACTGCTGGCGCGGTTAAAACAATAGATCCTAAATTTTTAATCGAATTAGATATTGGTATGATTTTAGGGAATACATATCATCTTTATATAAGGCCGGGTCATGATCTTATTCATTCGGCTGGCGGTCTTCACTCATTTATGGGTTGGGAAAAAAGTATTTTAACTGATAGTGGAGGATTTCAAGTATTTTCACTAGCCAAGCTCAATAATATTTCCGATGATGGTGTCGAATTTCAATCTCATCTTGATGGTACTTCTCATTTTCTTTCCCCAGAATTTTCAATGGAGATTCAGCGCCACCTTGGCTCGGATATAATAATGGCTTTTGATGAATGCCCAGCAGCTGATGTTAGTAAATCAATTATTTCTAAATCGGTAGATAGGACTTATAAATGGACTGAAAAATGTTATGAATATCTAAAGAAGAATGATCCTTTATATTCTTGGAGTCAAACCCTATTTCCTATTATTCAGGGTGGAATTTTCTCTAGCCTCCGGCAGAAAAGTGTTGATTTGCTCATTCCATTTGCAGAGTGTGGTGTTGCAATTGGAGGGCTTGCGGTTGGAGAGGATAAATCAGCAATGTTTGATACTATAGCTTTGATGGATGAATTATTGCCAAAAGATCAACCTAGGTATCTTATGGGTGTTGGTCGCCCTACGGATTTGATTCGCGCTATTCAACTTGGCGTAGATATGTTTGATTGTGTTCTGCCTACTAGAAACGCAAGGAATGGTCAGTTATTTACTAGCAATGGAATTATTAATATTGGCAATAGCAAATACATCAAATCATTTGATCCTCTTGATGAGAATTGCCAATGCTATACTTGCTTTAATTTTTCAAGATCCTACATAAGGCATTTGTTCAATATTAAGGAAATATTAGGGTTACGTCTTGCAACTATTCATAATTTAACTTATTATAATGATTTAATGATAACCGCACGGGAAAAAATTAAGTCTGAAGAATTTAATAATTGGTCAAAATCATATTTAAAATCAATGGCAAATCATGAAGGTATGTAAAAAAATAACTTTATTAGTTTTTATAACTCATGCTTTATATGCGCAGTTGAGTATTAGCTATATGCGTTTTTATGCAAATGATAAAGATTTTATATCTGATATAAGATTGCTGGCAACCCATCGATTTGACCGTTCCCATTTACAGGTATTTTATGATGAAAATAAAACTCCACTCTTAAAGGAATGGATAGATGAGAAGGGAGGCGTTCTTAAGCGTGAGTACCTTGAATATAAAGGAAAAAATTTAGTTAGAAGGTATTACCTTAATAATAGCCAAAGCCCAGATAGCGTTAGATATTTTGGAAAAGATGAGCCATGGTCGCAAGAGTTTAGAAAGGTGCTTAATCATCAAAATAAAAGCTATTATGACAGGCAAGAAACTTTGTTCGTATTAAATCAATCAAATCAATTTGATATTATGCGCTTTATTAATGTCCAAGGAAATCCCTATGGAGAGATAGAATTTATTTATAATCATCTTGGTTTATTAGTGGGAGAAGTATGGAGATTGCTGCCGAAAAAAATAATAGTACGTAAATATGCCTATTCGACAGATATTTTAACAGGAAAAAAAGAAATTAGAGAATTCAATCAAAATGCTGAGCAAATAAGCTATATGGTATTATCGCAACCCCCAGCGGAGTCTCTATATAAAACTATACCCCCTAGAACAGGAAATAACCTTGATGAAATTTCTATCTTACTTGAAGATATACGGCAGAAAGACTTAAAAATACCATTTGACGTTTTTATACCAAAAACAGATCATGATTTATTAGTGCTTACAAATGGAGATAGTTTAATGGTTGAAATTGTAGATATGCGAAGTCAGCAAATTATTTTTAGTATTGCTGGTGAAGAGGGAAAGTTGACAATGCCTAAATTTAGAGTTAGAGCAATAGTTTCAAAGTATGGAGAACCTATATACCCATAGACTTGCTTTCAGTAGATATCAAAGAGTAAATTGATTGGAACCGCATGACCAATATTAAGCCAAATCGATCGATCTTAATTATTGTGCTTTCGTTAAATGTATTATTTTTACGCGCACAATCCTATCCCCCGCCTACTGATTTAATTTCAGTACCATCAGCAGCTACGCTTCAAAGGGGAAGCTATTCATTGCAAATGCATGTTCAGAAAGAAGGCGGCTTAACAAGTTCAATTAGCGTTGGGCTTACCGATAGATTTCAGCTTGGTCTATCTTTTGGTTCGTCAAACCTTATAGGGGATGATAGCCTAGTAATGCACCCCAAGCCGGAAACAAATCTAAAATATTTGCTGATTGATGAAACAGAAACATTACCAGGAATTTCAATCGGTATTAATACGCAAGGTCAAGGCAAGTTTAATTCTCAAGATTCATTAATGAGATATGATATAAAAGCGATGGGCCTTTATGCTGCTAGTAGCAAAAACTGGATAACGCCTCTAGGCAACCTTGGATTGCATTTTGGATCAAATTATAATTTTGTCGAGACCAATGATGGAGATAGTGATATAAATTATTTTGTTGGGTTTGATATGGAGTTCAACCCGGAACTATCTATCTTGATGGAGTATAATGCTGCTCTTAATGAAAATGAAATGACGGCAAAGACGCTAGCAATTAATCGAGGCGGATATTTAAATGCAGCTATACGCTGGACCTTTGTCGAAAGACTTCATATAGAAATAGATTTTAATAATCTTTTATTTGATGAAAATAAAGTTGATTACTTTAATCGTGAATTAAAGATTACTTATATTGAATATTTTTAATGAAATCGACCCTCTTCTTTTCTTTCTTTACCATTCACTTTTTATTTTCGCAATCTGATCTTGAAAATGCCTTAAATGCCTATACCCTTCGAAGTAAGGGAAGTATAAAAAATATAGCAAAGCCCATACATATTAATTCTGCAATAGCATTTTATAATTCTGCCCTACATAAAGAGAGCTCTCCTGAAGCGGCTATAGGAATTCTGAAAAGTTATTATTTCAAGGGTAAATATGTTCTAAATGATATTGAGGAGAAGAAAGTTATTTTTGATAAGGCAGTTAAGTTGGGTATCGGTTTTATAGATCAATATCCCAATGATGCAGGAATAAGATATTGGTATTTAACTAACCTTGGAAGCTGGGCAGAAGTATTTGGGATCATTGCAGCAGCAAGAGAAGGTTTTGCAGATATTATGAAGATGAATTCCGAAAAAATTATAGATCTAGACCCAGAATATAAAGATGGGGGTGGATATTTTATGCTAGGAGTTGTTCATTTAAGAACACCGTATATACCATTCCTTTTATCTTGGCCTGATAAAGATGAGGCTGAGAGATTGTTAAAAATAGCGCTTAATACAGGCGAAAAGCCATTGGTTCAGAAAGTTTACTATGCGAAAGCGCTCTACCAAAATGATAGACAATTAGCAGCAGAGAAAATCCTAATTGAAGTATCAAATGCAGCCCCTTCAAAAGATAATCATGTAGAGGATTGGGATCAAATTATCGAAGCAAAACAGTTTCTAGTAAAAATAAAAAACTAGACCAATGTCAACACTTGAAGAAAAAAAAATATCATCACAAAAAATTTTTCAGGGGAAATTGATTAATTTATTTTTGGATCATGTTAAGCTTCCAAATGGAGAGACAAGTACACGCGAATGGGTTGATCATCCAGGCGCAGTATGTGTTGTTCCAATCTTACCATCAGGAGAGATTTGTTTAATTAGGCAATATAGGTATGGACCAAAGCAAGAGTTTATTGAAATTCCAGCAGGAAAACTTGACAAGGAAGAGAAGCCGTTAGATTGCGCAAGAAGAGAATTATCTGAAGAAATAGGTTACGTCGCAAAAAAACTTACTTTTATGACAAAAATTTACCCAGCTATAGGGTTTTCAAATGAAATAATGTGGATGTATCTTGGTGAGAATCTTATTAAAACAGAACGAAATTTAGATCAAGATGAATTCTTAGAATTGGCTCCTGTAACAATTCAACAAGCCTTTGATTGGGTTAAATCTGGAAAGATAGCCGATGTAAAAACAATTATTGGTATTTTATGGGTTCATCAATTGATGAGTGGTATTAAATGAGCATTGTTAGCCAAAAAATAAAGAATAAAGCGAATGAACTTGGTTTTCAAAAAGTTGGAATAACAAAGGTTGAGCTAACGATTGATAATAAATCGAATCTTGATAAATGGATATCAGAAGGGTTTCATGCTTCTATGCATTGGATTGAAAATAGAAAAGAAGAACGTGCAAATATTTTCAATTATTTTCCTGAAGCTGTTTCATTGATTTCAGTTGGAATGAATTATTTTTCTGGTACTACCCAAGATGATATAAAATCTAAATATAAATTTAGTAACTATGCATGGGGAGAAGATTACCATATTATTATAAAAGATCGATTAAAAATATTACTAGAATGGATAAAAAACACATCGGAAGATATAAAGGGAGTGGCTTGTGTTGATACTTCACCAATCATGGAAAAAGTATGGGCGCAAAAAGCTGGATTAGGGTGGCAAGGTAAACATACAAACCTTATTTCCCGAGATTACGGTAGCTGGCTTTTCCTTGGTGAAATTATTCTAAATATACCATTAGAGTATGATGCACCCTTTGTTGAGGATTTATGCGGTTCATGTACGGCCTGTATTGATGCATGCCCCACTGATGCAATTACGAGCTATCAGCTTGATTCTAATAAATGTATTTCATATCGCACGATTGAACATAGAGGTGACTTTAATGAAAATGAGAAGGACCTTGATGGCTGGATATACGGTTGTGATGTTTGCCAAGAAGTTTGCCCTTGGAATAATAAATTCAGTAAGATATCGCATGAAGAATCATTTTTCCCCAAAGCTGAAATCTTAGACTGGTCTGAAAAGGAATGGATGGGCTTAGATGATAAAACCTTTAAAAGACTATTTAAGGGATCTGCAGTAAAAAGAACAAAATTTTCAGGTTTACAAAGAAACATAAAACAAAATTCATCTTAACTAGGAGTTTATTATGAAAATCGGAGTTTTATTATCTGGTTGTGGCGTCAATGATGGTTCAGAAATACATGAAACAGTTATCACAATGTTGGCCTTAGATAGAGCTGATGTAGAAACGCACCTAATGGCGCCAAATATAGATCAGATGCATGTGATTAATCATTATACAGGTCAGGAAATGGATGAATTTAGGAATGTACTTGTTGAGTCAGCGAGGATAGCAAGAGGCGATATTAAAGATATGGCAGAAGTAACGGGTGGCGATTTAGATGCCTTGATTATTCCTGGAGGATTTGGTGTAGCAAAAAATTTATCTGATTATGCTATGTCAGGAGCAGAATGCTCAATTAATCCAGATGTTTATAGATTAGTGTCCGAAATGGTATTATTAAAAAAACCTATTGGTGCAATATGTATTGCCCCTGCAATGATGGCTAAAATCCTAGCTGAGCAGAATCAGTCAGCCACAATGACAATTGGAAAAGATGAGACCACTGCTAAGGATATTCAAGCTATGGGTAGCACTCATAAAGAATGTCCTGTTGAAGAAATGGTTATTGATGAGGAAAATAATATTGTAACCACACCGGCATATATGGATGCAAAAAATATTTCTGAAGCAGCAGAAGGAATTGAAAAATTAGTTGAGCAGATTATTTTAATGGTTAAATGAAAAAATTAGCAAATATAAATGATATTCCTAATGAAGGCAGCAAATTGGTTTTTTTAGATGAAACTCCAATTGCTCTATTTAAAATTAAAGGAAAGATCCATGCTTGGGATAATAGATGCCCTCATAGAGGAGCATCTTTATCTGATGGCTATATATCTGAGACAACAATTCAATGTAAATATCATTTATGGGAGTTTGACATTAAAAAGAAATGTGCCGTTGAAAATTCACAAATAAAAATAAAAAACTTTCGAATAAAGATAATCAAAGATGAGATATATTTAGTTTAAGGGATATCTATAATTTTGTTTCAAGAACTGTTTTCTTAACAGCCTCAAGCGTGCTATCCAGGGCTAGTTTTTCATCATCATGGAGTTCAAACTCAAGTATTTTTTCCACTCCACCTTTACCGATCATTGAGGGTACCCCAATAAAATAACCATCAATTTCAAATTCTCCTTCACAAAGTGAGGCGCATGGAATAATCCGCTTCTTATCTCTAAGATACGATTCTGCCATTTCAATTGCAGATTGCGCTGGGGCATAGAAAGCAGACCCATTTCCAAATAGCTTTACAATTTCCCCGCCAGCAAATCTTGTGCGGTTAACAATTTCTTCTAATCTATCTGGCTCAATTAATGATTCTATTGGAACCCCGCCCACTGTTCCAACTCTGGTAATAGGAACCATCGTATCGCCATGACCTCCAAGCACCATACATGTCACATCTTGCACGGAACACCCAACCTCCATAGAAATAAATGCTCTAAACCTTGCACTATCTAATGCGCCAGCCATTCCAACAACCATATTCTTTTTTAGTTGAGAAACTTTGTAAAAGGCATATACCATTGCATCTAGAGGGTTGGAAACTATAATTACAAATGCATTGGGAGAATATTTTTTGATATTCTTAGCAACATCTTTTATTATACCTAGATTAATTTCTAGTAAATCTTCACGGTCCATTCCAGGTTTTCTAGGTAATCC
>MDTG01188211.1_pt1 | contig 15696 bp, 14 predicted proteins | sample 811421 | NCBI WGS metagenome assembly MDTG01 (sample SAMN05326645, study PRJNA326480) | marine metagenome | isolation source: seawater | place: Pacific Ocean: South East | collected 2011
ACATTAATAAATATATTAAATTTTTTAAAATTGGCTCTGGAGACATATCATGGCATGATTTAATTTTATATGTAGCAAAAAAAAGGAAACCAATAATAATTGCTACAGGTGCGTCATCTTTTAAAGAAGTAGACACAATCATAAGAAAAACAAAGAAAATAAATAATAAAATTGTTCTTATGCAGTGTAATACTAATTACACCGCCAAAGATGAAAATTTCAGGTTTATTAATTTAAATGTTCTAAAAAAATATAAAAAAAAGTTTCCAAATTTAATTTTAGGATTAAGTGATCATACGCATGGGCATGAAACTGTACTTGGTGCGGTTGCCTTAGGTGCAAGGGTAATAGAAAAACATTTTACTGATAATAATAATCGGATTGGTCCAGATCATACTTTTTCAATGAATCCATCTACATGGGAAGAAATGGTTAAGAGAACAAGAAACTTAGAAAAATCACTTGGAGACGGAGTAAAAAAAATTGAAAAAAATGAACTACAATCTTCAGTAGTTCAAAGAAGATCTATAAGAGCAAAGTCCTTTTTAAAAAAAGGAACAAAGTTGACATCAAAAATGTTTGTTTTTTTGCGACCATGCCCCAAAGGCTCAATCCACCCTTATGAGACTAATAAAATAATTGGAAAAATTACTAAAAGAAAAATATTAAAAGGAGATGTTATTAAATGGGATTACCTAAAATAGCGATTTTAATTTGTTCTTTTAATGAGTCAAAAACATTAGCAAAAGTAGTAAGAGATGCATCAAAATTTGGAAAAGTTTTAGTAATCAATGATGGTTCCACAGATAACACAAAAGAAATGATTAAGAAATTTAAGGTATTTAAAATTAACAATAAAATTAATGAGGGCTATGAAAATTGTATTAATAAAGGATTACGTTTTCTTAAATCTAAAAAATTTGAATATGCCATAACAATGGATGCAGATGGACAACACAAAATTTCAGACTTATCAAAAATGTATAATTTTATTAAGAGTAGAAAATATGATTTAGTCATTTCTAAAAGGTCTAAATTACATAAATTTTCTGAAAAATTGCTCAGTCTTCGTACTAAAAAAAAATTAGGATTTAGTGATATTTTGTCTGGCTTAAAAGGTTATAAGTTGAGTTTATTCTCAAAAAAAAATTTGGAATTCAACCTAAAAAATGATGTGGCAGGTACAAATTATTTATTAGACAGCATTAAAAGAAAAAAAAAAATTATAGAAATCTTAATACCATCTCATCGTAGAAAATTTGGAGACTCAAAATTTTATTCAAAAATACAGAATAACATGAGAGTTTTTATGTTAATTTTAAAAATACCATCCTTAAATGAATAATCTAAACGAAATTACAGTTAATATACCAACTTTAAATGAGCAAAGAAATATTTTTGCATGTATCAAATCTGTTCAAAATGCAGGGATAAAAAAAATTGTTGTAATTGATGGAGGTTCCACTGATGACACTTTAAAAATTGTCAAAAAATTTAAAAACATAAAATTAATAAATGCAAAAAAAAAGGGATTAGCTAATCAACGAAGGATCGGAGTATTAAACTCTAAAACAAAATATATTGCACTCATCGATGCTGATATGAGGCCTAAAAAAAATTGTTTTAAATTCATGTTAAAAGATCTTTCTAGCTCAAATTTTGTAGGAGTAGAGGCAATAATAAAGCCTGATAAAATAAAGAATTATTTTGATAAATCCTATCAAGAAATTATGGATATTCATATAAATAAGTCTGGCCCCAGAAAAATGATCGGAACACCTACTCTTTGGAAATCAAAAGTTTTAAAAAAATACAATTTTGACCCTTTTTTTACAGGACCATCTGATGATACTGATTTATGTTATAGAGTTTATAAAAAAGGTCATGTTTTTGGTGGAAGTAGAGGGCAGGTATTACACGTACATAGATCAAATCTAAAAGATTTTTATAAAAAATATACTTGGTACGGCAAGGGTGATGCTCAGTTTATTTTAAAACATCCGGAAAGACTAATAAGTATTTTAAAACATCAGATTTACAATTATCCAATTAAAATTAGTTGCAGAATGATTTTAAAAGGAAGTTTTACAGCAATTCCCTTTCCAATATGTGCTGGTTTTTTAAGATTCTATGGAATGATTATTTTTTTATTTTCAAGACTAATTTGCAAAAAAGAAAAGATTTATAATACGTAAATGATAGAAGATATAAAAAAAATTTTTACAAATTTAGACAAAACTATTGTTAATAAAATATATTTTATTTTTTTGTTAATGTTTTTAATTATTTGTCTTGAGGTGACAGGTATAAGTTTAGTAATCCCCTTTCTAAGCACTATTGAAAATGCAGATTACTTAATAGAAAAAAAAAATAACTTTAATTTTCCAGTTAATTTCGATTTTTTAAATATCCTATTTGAGCCAAAATTTTTTTTTATATTTTTGATAATTTTTTATATTTTTAAAAATTTTATACAGGGTTTTTTAATTTTAATTAAAACTAATTTTATTTTTTCAATACAAAAATCATTATCAAGTAAATTATTTAAAAATTATCTAAATAAAAATTTTTATTTTCATTTAAACAAAAATTCAGCAATTTTAATTAGAAACGTAACTGATGAAGTTGGTGCGTTTGTTCAAAATTTTTTGGTTTCATTATTGGATCTTTTATTAGAGTGTTTTGTTTTCTTTTCAATTTTTGTTTTGTTATTTTTGATTGAACCTTTTGGTGCAGGTTTAATAACATTACTGTTTTCGTTTGTTGGAATTTTGTTTTATAGTTTTTTTAAAAATAAAATTCAAAAATTAGGTCAAGAGAGACAGTTCCATGATGGTGAAAAATTAAAAAGATTATTCCAATCTTTTAGAGCTATAAAAGAAGTAAAAATATTAAATATTGAAAATGAGCTAATTAATCAGTTTAATCATAATAATTTTAAAAGCCTAGATATCGGTAGCAAAAGAGCTTTTTACTTACAATTACCAAAGTTAATTTTTGAAATATTTGCCATAGGAAGTTTAGTTACATTAGTATTCATTAGCATGATCAATCAAGAGGGCTCAAGGTCACTAATACCAATAATAGGGGTATTTACTGCTGCAGCATTTAGAATGGTACCATCAATTAATAGAATTGTAAGTTCCCTTCAAAATATAAAATTTTCTTATCCTTCAATCAAAGTAATTAAAAATGAAATATTTGATGTTAAAAACTTAGACAAAAAAAGTAATGAATCAATTAGAAAGAAGTTTCATTTTAAAAAATTTGAATTTAAGGATATAGAGTTTAAATATGAAAAAAATAAAAATAGCATTTTAAAAAATGTTAACTTAGAAATAAATAAAGGTGAAAAAATTGGAATCATAGGCAGGAGTGGAGCCGGAAAAACTACTTTAGTTGACATTATCCTTGGATTATTAAATCAAACTAATGGTGTTAAACTTTTAAATGGAATTAGTATTGATAAAAATATTCAAAATTGGCAAAAAATTATTTCTTATGTTCCGCAAGATGTACTATTGATTGATGACACTATAAGATCAAATATAGCTTTCGGAATAAAAGAACAACAAATTGACGATAATAAAATTCATAATGCTTTACGTAACGCCCAATTAAGTGATTTGATAAATAATAGAGAAAAGGGAATTTACACAAATTTAGGTGAGTCGGGGCTTAAAATATCAGGGGGTCAAAGACAGAGAGTCGGTATAGCTAGAGCTCTATATAGTGAGCCTGAAATAATTGTATTTGATGAAGCAACAAACTCTTTAGATGAAATTACAGAAAAGCAAATATTTAAAGAAATTGAGCAAAATTTGAATGAAAAAACTATTATAATGATAACTCATAGAGAAAACTCTTTAAGATTTTTTGATAAAATTTACGAGATTAAAGACACTAAGCTCTTGATTAGAAAAAAAAAAATTAATGAGTAAAATACTAGGAGTAAGCTTTGAACCGTGGGAGACAGAAATTATGTCATCTCTTCTTTATCAATATAAAAAAAATTTTTTTTTCGAAGTATCGCAGTTAATTGCTGATACTTATCAGTTTGATTATAATAAAAATTTTAAAGAAATGGTGTTAAAATCCCCAATACAAATTTTTACTTTAAAAGAAATACATAATAAATGGCAAAGACAACTTAATCAAAAAAGACAAAAAAAAAATTACAATTACTGGAAAAAAAAACTAAGAAAATCTAGATCTATTGAAGAGTTAATAAATTCTGAAATAATTTTTAATCATTATGAAAGATATCCTTTTTACAACAAGCTCTCAAAAAATGAAAAGGTAAATATTACGCTCGATGTCCTTGAATATTGTGAATATATACTAAATAAACTCGAAATAGATGTTGTAATAACAATAAATAATCAAAATTTACTAAAAAACTGTCTATTTGAAATTTGTAAAATAAAAAAAATTAAGATGCTAACAATATTAAATAGTAGAATTGATAATAACTTAATAGTCAGAGAAGATTTTGGATTAGGAATTTCAAAAAAAGAAATAAGGAATATTAATTTATTTAAAGATAATTTTTTGATTAAAACAAAAAAATTTGTTAATTCATTTAATGATAAAAAAAAATTAGAGCTTTATAAAAGTTTGACTACGATAGCCAATAAAAATTTTACATTGGGTAAAAAAAAACCGATTTCATCATCTATAAAAATAATTAAATATAGAATAAAATTCTTGTATTTTTTCCTGTATTATTTTAAGAATGGACTTGCAAAAAAAAAATTTGATATGAACAAATATTTTTATTTGGTATTTAACATTCAATGCTTATTAAGAATAATAAGGTCTTACTTTTTTAATATTCCATTTGTAAAAATTGAATTACCCATAAATAGTAGATATATATATTGGCCCTTACATATGAGACCAGAAAGCAGTGAATTAACGTTAGGAATAGGCCTGGATGAACTCAAATTGATTAAAAAAGTTTCTACACTTATTGATAAAAAAACTCTCATCGTCATTAAAGAAAATCCTAATATGTTAGAATTTAGAAGAAAAAGCTTTTATAAAGAACTCATTCAAATAAAAAATGTATATTTGATAGACCCTCTTTATTCTTCAAAAAAATTAATAAAAAATTCAATTGGTGTAATAGGAATTTCTGGCACATCTCTATTGGAAGGTATGATTATGAATAAACCCTCTTTTGCTATAGGTAAACCAGAATTTCAAAATTTTCTAACAGGTTATGGTTTAAAAAATATTAAAAAATTTATAAAAAATTGTGAAATAGAACAAAAAATTAATCATCAAAATAAGATATTACCTTACATTAACTATGTTTTTAAAAATGGAATTAAATTAAATCTTGGTTGGCATTTAGTAAAAAATAAAAAATCTGTAAATATAACAACAAAAAAATTATTAATATTATTAAAAAAATTTATATAAATATATGCCAAACCCATCAAAACAATATTTTTATGATAATGTTTATAAAGATTTATCAAAAATCAAATTTAGTAAAGTAATAGACTTTGCATGCGGTGAAATGGATTTTCTAAAAAAATTTAATCCAACAAATTATACAGGAGTAGATATTGATTTAGAAAGATTAAAGTATGGCAAAAAAAAATATAATAAAATAAATTATATTCATTCCGAAATAAAAGATATTAAAGATGATCAACAGTATGATTTGTCTATTTGCTTTCAAACTATAGGAATAAACAATTTTTTTAAATTAGAAGACGAGCAAGAGACATTAAATAAAATCGCATCATCAGTATTAATAAACGGACATCTGGCCATAAATTTTTTACGAATTTCAAAAAAAAAAGAGGAGAAAATAATTCAATTTTTAATTGAAAAAAAATTTAAAATAATAAAAATAAAATATTATGGATTATTTGATTTCCAAACAAGCTATATTGTATTTAGATTTTTATTAATGTTATTAAAGATAACTTTCTCATTTTTTTCATTAAACAAAAAATATTTTTATATTATTATGAAAAAAGTATGATAACTAAAACTCCATTAAAAATTTTTATTTAACTTAAATTTGAAGTATTCTATTTCTTCACCAAATAGTTTTTGAATCTTTTTCTCATTTTCGAGATTAATTAAACTACTATAACTTACTTTTTTATTGGGATTTACTTTAGCAAATGGAAGATTAAGTTTAGTATTGATATTTAATTTTTTTAGGACAATATTAAGATCTCTATTTATTTGTTCAAAATTAATTATAAAATCCATTACTGGTTTATTGTTAATAGTATATATTTCCCAATTATTTGGGTGTAAAATATTAATATTTTGTATTTGTTCCTCTTTTGAAATTAAAGCGTCTAAGTAAAATGAAAAGGTTGGTGGATTCTTAAGATTTTTAAAGGTCCAAATATATTCTGAATAAACCTGATCATATGAATTCCTTACAACACAAAATTTAAAAAAATTTTTCCAAATTTGTGGAAATTTACTTTGTATATTTTTTGCGTTAGAGTGTTGTGGTGTATTCCCAAGAATTTTTTCATAAAATTTCTTATTTGATACATCAACAAAGTCTTTAAAGGAAAAATTTTTAATCATTTTTTTTATTCCATCAATGTGCGGGTGTAAAAATGAGTCAATTATCATTTTTTGATTTAACTTTGCGGTGAAAGATTCCTCTCCTTTTTCAAAACTCCCTAAAATAATATCTTTTTTTCCTAAAAAATTTGATAACAGATTTTGTATTGATGATCCGGCTGTTTTTCTACAGTGAAGAAAGATAAATTTATTTTTAAAACTTATTATCATGTTATATAAAATAATATTAATAATAAATTAAGTGATTTATCAAACTAAAAATCCAATTTTAATTGTTATCTTCAATAGACCGGAGATCGTATCTAAAGTTTTTAGATCAATTAAAAAAGCTAAACCTGAGACAATTTATGTTTTTGCCGATGGCCCAAGAAAAAAAAATAAATCTGATGAAATAAATTGCCAAAAAACTAGAGATCTTTTTGATGAAAAATTAGATTGGGAATGCAATGTGATTAAAAAATATTATGATAAAAATTTAGGATGCCAATTAGCAGTAAGTAAGGCTTTAGAATGGTTTTTTTCAAATGAAGAACAAGGAATTATTTTTGACGACGATTGTGTGGCTAGTATTTCTTTTTTTAGATATTGTGATGAGCTTTTAGAAATGTATAAAAATAATACAAATATATTATTAATATCAGGTAATAATTATTTTAAACACGAAATTAAAGATAGTTATTTTATCTCTAAAAATCCTTGTTTTTATGGGTGGGCTACTTGGAGACGCTCCTGGAAAAATTATGATCCTAATATCAGTCATTGGCCAAAATTAAAAAAAGAAAAGTGGATAAATCATGTCTTCAAAGACAAAGCGTCTAGATTTTATTGGAGTAAAATATTTGACGAAACTTTTTTAGGAAAAAAAAATACTTGGGATTATCAGTGGTGGTTATTGGCACTACAGACAAACTCATTGACGATAAGACCAAAAAAAAATCTTGTAAAACATATTGGTACTGGAAAAGACTCCACTCATATAAAAAGTATTCAATTTAGAGATAGATTTAGTGCAAAAAATATTGATTTTCCTCTAATTCATCCAAAAAATTTATTACCATTTGAGGCTCATGATAAGTTTGAAAACACAAAAATTTGGAAAATAAAGTATACTTACTTTAAATTTCAAGTAAGTAATTTAATCAAATTTCTTAAAAAATTAATACCAATATTTAGGAAGTAAGAAATCTTTTTTACTTGTTACATTTTTGTAGTCTAAATAATGTGGCAATCTATCAACTTTATGTTTTTGCTTTACAAAATCGTTTCTTAAAAAAGTAACCTCTAACGTCCTGGGTATCTTAAAATCTCTATAATTAAATGGCTCCATTTCATTATTAGGATGAATATGAACAATAGTAAAATCTTTCAAAATTTTTTTTAAAATATCAGAAAATTTTTGTAGAATAAATTTACTACTTATTTCATTCAAATAATGAAATTCAACAACCATAATTCTGAAGTTTTTGAGAGAGCTGTTTGAAGCTTGATTTAAAATATTCCATTCTGAACCTTCAATATCCATTTGAAGAATTAAATCATTTTTTTTATTTTTATTGCAAAGAGAATTATTCATCCACGTTTCAAGTGTTATATTTTTTTTGTCATTATAAATATTGAGTTTTTTTTGGGTAAAACTCTCATATTTTTCAATCTCAAAATTAAAATCTTTAATTGTATAGTCTAAAAAAAAAGTAGAAATGTCTCTAATTAAAATATTTTTTTCAAAGCCTACGTTACTACCTACACCAGGTGAAAAGCAGTAACTAACATCATCCAAGCAATTTGGTAACAAATATCCTCCATCAGAATTATTACCAAATCTAATTAATTCATATCCACAATTATAAGGTTTAAAAAGTTTTATAAATTCGCGTAACTCATTTTTATCAACTAAAAATTTTAAGTTTAGATTCAAAAAATTAAAAACTTTTTTAATGTAGTTTTTTATAATTTTAATCATTAATCTTTTTGTAAAGAAATATAATTATTTTTTTTATTATAATTAAAAAAACAAAAAAAAAGTTTTGCTTATTATGAAGTCTAATTTTTATTTCTTCAATCGATTGAGTATGAAATGGTGTTTTACTTGAAAAGCCACCAGGTTCAAATGAGCCTAATACTTCATTTGGCTTTGTGCAAACACCTTGAAAATCATGATTAACAATCATTTTATATATCAAATCATAATCTGCAGAATATTTAAAATTAGTATTGTAAAGTCCTATTTTCTTTTGAGCTGAAGATTTGATAAAAAAACCAACAGAATGACTAGGATAAATATTAAATTTCCATTTTAATTTTTTTGGATTAAATGAATGATGTATTTTATTTTTTTTTACACTTCCAAATATAAAATCAGCATTAGGAAATTGTCTTATATATTTAATTAAAATATTAATTGAATTTTTATAATAATAATCATCACAATTTAAAAAACCTATATATTTTCCAGTAGAAACTTTTATGCCTTTATTCATAGCATCATAAATTCCCTTATCTTTTTCATTTATACAAAAATCAATTTTGTTTTGATACCTTTCGATAATTTTTTTATCTTTAATGGAGTCTCCTCCATTTATGATTATATATTCAATTTTTTTGTAACTTTGACTTAAAACACTCCTAATAGTTTTGTCTAACTTTTTTCCATTATAAACAATAGTTACAACAGATATCAAAGGATTTAGTTTTGAATTTTTTTTAAAAATATTATTTTTTCTTAAACCTAGGTATTTATTATTTTTTATATCTATTTTATTATGGTAGTTTTTATCAAAATATCTTTCTTGTGAGTTGTAATTTTTCATATATTATTTGTTATCAATCTATAAGTTTAATTTATACTTTCAATTGATATCTTATTTGATATGAAAAAATTCATAATGACCCCTTCCAGTCGACACTATGTTAGTTTAGATATTATTAAACAGTTGAAAGTGATTAATCTTTTTAAAATTTTTTTTAAATGAAGTTTGTTTTGGGCACTGCACAATTAAATCATAAGTACGGAATAAATAATAAAACTAAAACTAATATTAACAATTCTTTAAATATTATTAGATATGCTTATAAAAATAAAATTAAAGAAATAGATACGGCACCAGGATATGTTAATAGTCAAAAAATAATAGGTAAAATCAAAAAAAAATTTCTTATTTCCTCAAAAATAAGCGGTTTATTAAAAATTAAAAAAAATAATCTAGAAACTCATATTTCAAAACAAGTTCATACTATTCTAAATGAATTATCATCAAATTCATTATATGGAGTTTATTTTCATGAGCCTGAGATTTTTAAAAACAAATCAAAATCTCTTTTTGCCTGTAGAATATTAAATAAATTTAAAAAACAAAACCTTCTTAGAAAAATAGGAGTTTCGATTTATGAACCAAAAATTTTGAACAATATATTTAAAATTTTTAAACCTGATATAGTTCAATTTCCTTTAAATATATTTGACCAAAGAATCATTGATGAAGGGTGGCTTGATTATTTCTCTAAAAATAATATTGAAACTCAAGCTAGATCAATTTTTTTACAAGGCCTACTATTAATGAAACCTAAAGATTTACCAAAACAATTTAATACTTGGAAAAAAAATTTTTCAAACTTTCACTTATATTGTAAAAAAAATAAATTAACTCCTCATGAAGTATCATTAAATTTTATCAGAAAATATAAAGTCGATAAAACAATAATTGGGATAGAAAATATAGATCAATTAAAAATGTTAATTAATTATAAAATTAAGTCGATATCAAATCCAAGATATTTAAAAATAGATGATCTTAATTTAATTGATCCGAGATTATGGTAAAAAGATTAAATAAGGTATTAATAATTCAAGCCAGACTCGACTCATCTAGGTTTCCAGAAAAAATTTTAAAAAAAATTGGAGCTAAAGAATCTATCTCATTACAGATAGAAAGATTAAAAAGATCTAAATTAGTAGATAAAATTGTATTGGCTATTCCAGACGAAAAAATAAATGCGCCACTTGTTAAAATTGCACAAAAATTAAATGTAAATTATTTTTTAGGAAATAAATTAAATGTGCTAGATAGATATTACAAAGCTAGTAAAGAGCATGAAGCAGACATTGTAATAAGATCCACTGGAGATTGTCCTTTTATAGATCCTTATTTAGTTGATAAATTGATTAAAAAATTTTTGAAACATAAATTTGATTATGTCACAAACACAAATCCCCCCACATTTCCTGATGGTTTAGATATTGAAGTATTTAGTTTTAAAATGTTAGAACTAGCTTGGGTTAAGGCCAAAACTTTAGATGAAAAAGAACATGTGACACCCTTTCTACGAAAAAGTAGTAGTGTTAAAAAATATAATTTTGCAAAAAAAAATAATACTTCAAATTTTAGATTAACTCTAGATGAACCTGAGGATTTAGATGTATTAAACAAAACATTAAAAGGAATGAAGAAAAAAAACTTCAACTACCAAGATATTGATAAATTTATTATTAAAAACAAAAAAGTATTTAAATTAAATAAATCTTTTTCTAGAAATGAGGGCAAAGATATGTCAGAGGGACAAAAGATTTGGAGAAGAGCAAAAAGAGTTATACCTGGAGGCGTTATGCTTTTTTCAAAAAATCCAGATTTATATCTTCCTAATTATTGGCCATCTTATTATAAAAAAACAAAAGGTTGTTTTATTTGGGGTCTTGATAATCAAAAATATACTGATTTATCAATTATGGGTATCGGAACCAATATTTTGGGTTACAACAGAAAAGAAGTAGACAAAAAAGTTAAAGAAGCCATTTCAGATGGTAACATGTCAACACTAAACTCTCCGCAAGAAGTTTATTTGGCTGAGAAACTTATTCAATTACATCCATGGGCAAAAATGGTTAGGTTTGCAAGAAGTGGTGGCGAAGCAAATGCTATTGCGATTAGAATTGCAAGAGCAGCATCTGGTAAAGACAATATTGCTATTTGTGGCTATCATGGTTGGCATGATTGGTATTTATCAGCAAATCTACAGAGTCCAAATAATTTAAATAATCATTTAATGTCAAATTTAAAGATAAAAGGTGTTCCAAAAAACTTAAAAAACAATGTTTACTCTTTTGAATATAATGATTTATCAAAATTAAAAAAATTAATAAATACAAAAAATATTGGTATTATAAAAATGGAAGTTTCAAGAAACGATGAATCAAAAAATTCTTTCATAAAAAAAGTAAGAACGATTGCAAATCAAAAAAATATAATATTAATTTTTGATGAATGTACTTCAGGATTTAGAGAGACCTTTGGTGGGCTGCACAAAAAGTATGGCGTAGACCCTGATATGGCAATGTTTGGAAAAGCGCTAGGGAATGGATATGCTATAACTGCAGTGATTGGAAAAAAAGAAATTATGGAGGCTTGTCAGAAGACCTTTATAAGTAGCACATTTTGGACTGAAAGAATTGGATCAGTTGCTGCCTTAGAAACACTTAAAGTTATGGAGAGAACGAAATCTTGGATAACAATTTCTGAAAGTGGTAAGTATATAAAAAGTAAATGGAAGAAATTGTCTAAAAAACATAATTTACCAATTACAATTAGAGGAATAAATGCTTTACCAAATTTTAGTTTTAATTCAAAAAATAATATAATTTTCAAGACTTTTTTGACACAAGAAATGTTAAAAAATAACATTCTTGCTTCAAATTCTATTTACGTGTCAACTTGCCATACAAAGAATATTCTTAGAAAATACTTTGTGAATTTAGATAAAATTTTTAACACCATTTCACGAGAATATGATAATAAAAATTTTGAGAGGCAATTTTTAAAAGGACCAAAATCAATTACTGGATTAAGAAGTCAAAAATAAAAAAAACGATCCGATTAAATTTAATTAATTTAAGTGCAATGATTAATTTAATTTTTTAATAAAAAAGACAAGATATTTAGGCTTTTTGGAATAAAAATACTTTTCTTAAAATTTTTTTTATTAAAAGATATCTAGGTTTCATTGATTTCGGCTTATTAAGTTCATTATTGTTTAGTTTAACAATCCTGCAGATCCCAGATCCACTAAAATTAAAAGTCAAATTAATGTTATTGAAATTTGATAATTGAATCTCTAATATTTTATTAAAGGTATCTCTATTGATGTTTTCAGTGTATTCATGATCTCTCCAGCTATTCTTCAAATATGGAAGCCAGCTTATATCATCAATATACATAGACCCATTTTGCTTCAGGTGTCTCCAGTAAGTATATATTAATTTAGAAACATGATTGGGTTCATGCAAACTGTCAATTAAAATAATATCAAAATCCTCAGAAAATTTACTTGATACTTTTTCATAATCATCATCGCGTGTTTTCAAAAATGTCCAATTATCATCGTTATATAAATTGGAATAATCATCTACATCAACTGAAATCAATTTACCCTTATTTTTTGAGCAGATATCGAGAAACATTTTTGTAGATCTTCCCTCTCGAACCCCAAACTCTAAAATATTTATATTTTTCTTATTAATTTCATGATCTAAAATAAAACTAGTAATTTTGTTTTGGTAATTTTCAGAAGGATCAATTTTTTTTTTAAACATATGAAATATATTGATTGAGTTTTAATTATATATTAACCCTAGCCTTTATAAAGCAATAATTATCTAATTTAATAGTAATTTTAAATATTTATAGTAAGACTGAATAATGAAAATATTAGTAACAGGTGTAGCTGGGTTCATTGGATTTAATTTATCGAAATTTCTTTTAGATAAAAAATTTAAAGTAATAGGTTTGGACAACATTAATAATTATTATTCTACCCACTTAAAAAAAGACCGTTTAAAAAAACTTAAGCAAGTTAATGATTTTAAATTTTATAAAATCGATTTAAGAGATATTAAAAAACTAGATAAAATCTTTAAAAAACATAAATTCGATGCCATTTTTCATTTAGCAGCTCAAGCAGGCGTCAGGTATTCAGTTGATCATCCAAGAAAATATATTGACAGTAATATAAATGGTTTTTTTAATATATTGGAAAAAGTACGAACAAAAAAAATCAAAAAATTTTTTTATGCATCATCGAGTTCAGTTTATGGTAATTCAAAGCTGTTCCCATTGAAAGAAAAGAACCTTCTTTTTCCAACGAATACTTATAGTCTTACAAAAAAATTTAATGAGGACTTATCATTAATTTATAACAAATTTTATAATGTTAAATCAATTGGTCTAAGATTTTTTACAGTTTATGGAGAATGGGGAAGACCTGATATGTTTTACTCTAAAGTACTAGATGCTGCTTTTAAAAAAAAAAAAACTTTATGTCAACAATTATGGGAACCATTCAAGAGATTTTACTTACATAAAAGATGTTAATTTAATACTATACAATTTATTAAAATCTAAAATTATTAACAGAAATGAAATTTTAAACATTTGTTCTAATAAGCCACTCAATATAGTCAAACTAATACAAAGTGTGGAAAAGGAATCATCAAAAATAAAAGTCTATAAAAGAAAGATCCAAAAAGCAGATGTTCTTAAAACACATGGTGATAACAAAAAAATTAAAAAATACAAATTAATAAAAAATTTTACACCTTTTAGAATTGGAATTAAAAATACTCTAGATTGGTATAAAAAATATAATAATCTTTGATTTAATTCTATAATGAAAAATATTTATTACTGGTGCCCTTTTATTGGAAAGATAGCTACTGTTAAGGCTGTAATTAACTCAGCTAGTAGTTTAGCTAAGTATTCAAATAAAAAATTTGCACCCACTATAATAAATAGCTGCGGGGAATGGGATGATTTTAATTATTCACTTTTAGAAAGAAATATAAAAACAAAAAAATTAAGAAATTTTTTTAAAATTAACACTAACACATCAGGTTATTTTAAAAGCAGAATTACATATATTAAAGTTTTTGTTAGTTGTTTTTTTTTATTAAAGAACACACTTAAAAAAGATCAGCCCGAATATTTGATCGCTCATTTAATTACTTCACTCCCAATATTTCTTTACCTAATTTTTAAGTTTAAAACCAAATTAATAGTAAGAGTATCTGGAAAAGTAAAAATGAATTTTTTACGGAAATTTCTTTGGAAAATGTCGAAAAGAAATATTTCACTAATTACATGTCCAACTAAAGAAACTCAAAAATATTTTATTAATCTTAATTTAATTGAGGAGTCCAAGATAGTCTATTTACCTGATCCTATAATTGAAATTGATTTAATTTTACAAAAAAAAAAAATTTCGGTAGAAAATTTAACATACAAAGATTTTTTTATAATGGTAGGAAGATTTACTAAACAAAAAAACCATTTATTAACAATAAGATGTTTTAAAAGAATAGCAGAAAAAAAAAAAAATATAAATTTACTTATAATTGGCAATGGTGAACTTAAAAATGAGTATAAAAAAGAAATAAATAGGTTGAGGCTTAATGATAGAATTCAATTAGTAAATTACCAGAATAATATATTTAGTTATTTTAAAAAATCTTTAGGTTTGATTTCTAGCTCGCTTTGGGAAGATCCTGGTTTTGTTATGATAGAAGCTGCAGCATGCAACACATTTGTAATTTCAAGTGATTGTTCTAGTGGTCCTAAAGAATTTATAGGAAATGATAGTGGCATTTTGTTTAAAAATAACAACATGCAAAGTTTAGAGCAAAAAATATTAGAATTTTTAAGTTTGAATGAATCTGAAATTACTCAAAAAAAAATAAGTGCAAAAAAAAAAGCAATTAACTTTACGAAATTGAGACATTTCAAAATACTTGAGCACAGTTTAAGTTAAACCAATTTAATTAAATTTGATTTTTTAATCAAATATTGAACTTGCAAAACAGAAAATTTTTACATTTTTTTTCCTGAGTATATTTTTTAGCAATTTTATAGGCATTCTTCATTAATCTATTTTTTTATTATTATGCTTAAATAGTTTTTGAACTTTTTGTGACCAAAGCATGTCATCATTAATTTTGATTAAAATAGAATTGTAATCATTTTTTAAAAGCTGTTTTGTCTTAAAAAAATCTGAAGTTTCATTAAAGTTAATATCAAGTAAGAGTTATTAGTTTTTTTTTTATATCCATCTATTAACTTTTCAATATTATCATAATTAAGTAGATTA
>MDTG01410586.1_pt1 | contig 15696 bp, 17 predicted proteins | sample 811421 | NCBI WGS metagenome assembly MDTG01 (sample SAMN05326645, study PRJNA326480) | marine metagenome | isolation source: seawater | place: Pacific Ocean: South East | collected 2011
CGGCGCGAAAGGGCTTTTACAAGCACAAAATATGCTGGAAAATACAGTAGTAAAATCGACAAATAAAGGGGTAACAGGGGCAAGGCCCACCTACTTTTTCTTAGAGCGTTACATGGCATCATATGCAGCAGAATGGGCAAGTTTTGTTAGTGCAATCACAAATGGCACTGCTCTGCCAGTGACGCTTTCAGACGGGATTGATGCGCTAGCAATGGCAGAAGCAGCAACCCGCTCTGCACAGTCAGGTCTCCCGGTAAAGCTAGCCGAGATATGACGCCTGCCCAAGCTCAATAAAAAATATGTTTTTTACTCGCTTATAGCGAAAGAAAAATCCATAGCTTGATGTCTTGGAAATAAGAGCGTCTATTAATTTTTGGAGCTTTTTGATTGTTCCCTCAGACTTTTTGTATAGTCTTAAAAAGACCGGAGCATGTCTCGGGTGAAATCAATATCAATTGTGGTTGAAACATACGCTAAAACATGGCTGCTTAAAGAAAGGCTAATCATGGAATGTTGTGGACCTGGTTTTTCTAGCCCTCAGGAGGCTATCAAGTCACCTAATGAAAAACTGCTTTATACCATTGCTATTTATACCGGGACTGGCATCCAGAAGCCGGACTATCTCGCAACTATTGATGTTGATCCTGATAGCTCTACCTACAGTCAAGTTATCCATCGGCTAGAGATGCCTGGGATAGGAGATGAGCTTCATCATATGGGTTGGAATGCCTGTTCATCATGTTTCCAAGACAGATCTTTGTCGCGTAGCTATCTAATTTTACCCGGTGTGCGCTCCAACAAATTACATATTGTAGATACCGCCACCAACCCGCGTGCGCCGACATTGCACAAGGTTATTGATGGAGCTGAAATTAAGACTAAGGTAGACCTATCTGGGCCCCATACGGTTCACTGCCTAGGTTCTGAAATCATTATTTCCTTTCTTGGCAATGCCAAGGGGGAGGCACCTGGCGGATATCTTCATTTAAATAAAAATTTTGAGATTGTCGGGCGCTGGGAAAATTCCATGGGCGACATCAAGTTTGGTTATGATTTTTGGTATCAGCCACGCCACAACGTGATGGTAAGTTCTGAGTGGGCAGCCCCCAACACTTTTATGCCAGGGTTTGACCTAGAAGAAGTAGGGCATCTTAAATATGGAAGAGAGTTGCATTTCTGGGATTTTGAAAAGCGTGAGCCTATTGAGAGCAAATATCTAGGTGAAGATGGTTTGCTACCTTTAGAGGTAAAGTTTCACCACAATCCAGAAAGCACGCATGGGTTTTGCGGTGCTGCACTATCTACCAATGTTATTCACTGGTGGAAGGATGAGGTAGGCAAATGGCAGTGGGAAAAAATCATTGATGTTGCAAACGAGAAGCACCCGGATTGGCCTATTCCTCTTCCTGGTGTAATGTCTGCAATCCTTATTTCGATGGATGATAAATATCTCTATCTGAATAACTGGTTGCATGGCGATATGCGCCAATATGATATTTCAGACCCGCATTCGCCAAATTTAACGGGTCAGATTTATATGGGCGGGTTGCTTGGAAAGGCACCGGTGGTAAACGGGGTTGAGGTAGCTGGTGGGCCGCAAATGTTTCAGCTCAGCCTTGATGGGCGGCGGCTCTATGTTACTACCTCACTATTTTCCACATGGGATAACCAGTTCTATCCGGAAATGAGGGAAAGGGGCGGAGTGATGGTGCAAATAGATTGCGATCCAATTAATGGTGGCATGAAAATAAACCCAGAGTTTATTGTTGATTTTGGAAAAGAGCCAAACGGGCCTAGCCGTTGCCATGAAGCGCGTTACCCAGGCGGGGATTGTACAAGCGATATCTGGCTGTGATGACGGATGAGATGGTGTATCAGGTAACGCTGGCCAACCGCGACAATGCAAGCTATCAGGTAGATGGTCGGCGCACACTGCTAGCGAGCTTGCGTGATGAGGGTATTGACCTTCCCTATGGATGCAAATATGGCGCCTGTATTACCTGCGCAGCTAAATTGATTTCTGGTGAGGTAGACCAGCGCACACAAGTGGCCTTAAATAATAGGCAAATTGACAATGGCTATATCATTTTATGTGTGGCGCGCCCACAGTCTGACATTACGTTGGAAATTGGTGTTGAAAGTCATGATAAGCTCTATCGAAATCCTTTTGTTGACCCGTTAGAGCCACATGAGCTTAAAGCAGATATCGCTACGAAAAAGGAGATATAAATGCCACAAGCAAATGTTGACCATTTATATAATTATGACCCAAAATATTTGGCTGATATACTGAAGTCGGTTAAAACAATTGCTATTGTAGGGGCAAGCGCGGATAAGACTAAATTTAGCTATGGCGTTTTGCGACAATTAAATGAAATTGGTTATGACATTCTGCCTGTAAATCCAAACCCTAAGGTAACGGAAATCAGGGGGTTGAAGGTTTATAATGCGCTTGAAGCAATCAATAAACCGATTGATATGGTAGATGTATTTCGTCCAAAAGAAGAGTTATATGGCATTGCTGAAAAGGCTATAGCGATAAAAGCTAAAGTGTTGTGGGGACAAATTGGCGTTTATGATGATGATGCAGCAAAGCTAGCTGAAGATGCCGGATTACAAGTAGTGATGAATCGTTGCCCAAAGATTGAGTTGTTTAGGCCGTTTTGGAAACCGCGGCTAGATTTGAAAATCTGATTAAGACGGTCCAAAATCATAGTGATGGCTTGGCAAGCTTGCGCGAGTATGGTTTGCTTTTTTTAGATTTTATTGTTTTTTCTAAATATGGAGATTTTTAATGAAAAATTTGTTAAGCGCTTTTGCATCTTTTATAACGGCAATAGGTCTGAGTCTTGGTAGTGCGGCGGCAGATACTAAAATAGGCATGATCACAACTTTATCCGGTGGTGGTGCGGGTCTGGGCATCGACGTCCGTGATGGCTTTATGCTTGCAGTTAAGCAATCTGGGCGTTCAGATATTTTGGTGGTTATCGAAGATGACCAGCGTAAGCCTGATGTTGCTGTCAAATTGGCGGACAAAATGATCCAGTCAGAAAAAGTAGATATTTTAACTGGTATTATTTGGTCTAATTTGGCCATGGCGGTAGTGCCATCCGCTACTGCACAGGGAAAGTTTTATCTCTCACCAAACGCAGGCCCATCGGCCCTTGCAGGTAAGGGATGTCACAAAAACTACTTCAATGTAGCATGGCAGAATGACAATTTGCATGAAGCAGCCGGAGCTTATTCAAATGGGGCGGGGTATAAAAAGACCTTTATCCTTGCTCCTAACTATCCAGCTGGTAAGGATGCACTGACTGGCTTTAAACGCTTTTTTAAGGGTGACATAGCTGGTGAAATATACACTAAGCTTGGCCAGACAGATTATGCAGCAGAAATTGCTCAAATTAGAGCAGCTGGTGCAGATAGTGTCTTTTTCTTTCTACCAGGCGGTATGGGGATTGCTTTTTTGAAGCAATACAGTGGCTCAGGAGTAAATTTACCGGTGGTTGGTCCTGCCTTTTCGTTTGATCAAGGTATTTTGCAAGCTGTGGGAGAGGCCGCACTTGGTGTTGTCAATACCTCACAGTGGAATAAAGATATTCAGAATGCCACAAATGTGGCGTTTGTAAAAAGTTTTGAGGCTGAATATGGCCGTCTACCTTCTTTGTATGCGAGTCAGGGTTTTGATACGGCTAACTTGCTAATTTCAGCAATAAAAAAAGCAAATGTAAATGATGCAGATGCTTTTCGCGCTGCGCTGAAATCAGCCAATTTTGACAGTACTAGAGGGTCGTTTAAATTTGGAAACAATCATCATCCTGTGCAAACTATCTATGCACGTGAAGTGGTTAAAGAAGGTGAAGTTTATACCAATAAGCTTCTTGCTGCGGCGCTGGAAAATCATTCTGATGCCTACGCCTCAGATTGCAAAATGTGAGCGTATGGGTTGGGCTTGTGTTATAGACTCAACCCTTTTCATCTGCCGGTTTTCCGGAGCTATTTAAATGACTTCCGTACTTCTTGCTGAGCAAATTCTGAATGGCTTGCAATTCGGGGTCATGCTGTTTTTGATGTCAGCTGGATTGACCCTTATTTTTGGAGTGATGGGGCTGATTAATCTCGCGCATGGCTCATTATACATGGTGGGGGCGTTCGTGGCTGCGGCAGTTGCTGGTTTAACAGGATCATTCTTGCTTGCACTGCTGGCGGCACTGATGGCATCAGCTATCGCTGGTGGGCTTGTTGAAATGGTGGTTATTCGCCGGCTTTATAACCGAAATCATCTTGATCAGGTGCTGGCGACCTTTGCACTAATTCTTATTTTTTCTGAAGGTACCCGGTGGCTTTTTGGCTCTTTTCCGCTGTATCTTGATATTCCCTTTTATCTTCAGGGGCCGGCCGCGCTTCCAGGAGGAATTATGTATCCGCTTTACCGGATTGCACTTATCCTAATGGGGCTTCTGGTAGCTTTAGCTTTATGGCTTTTGGTTTCGCGCACGCGCATTGGGATTCAAATCCGTGCAGGCGAGAATGACCGTGAGATGATAGCAGCCTTGGGCGTGGATATCTCGCGGCTTTACACTTTCGTATTTGCGTTGGGGGCAGCATTAGCAGGACTTGCTGGTGCATTGGTTGGCGCTATCCAGTCGGTTGAAGTGGGTATGGGTGAGCCTGTATTGATCCTTGCCTTTGTGGTGATTGTTATTGGTGGCATCGGTTCTATCAAAGGTGCGCTGGTAGGCAGTCTTTTGGTGGGATTAACCGATACGCTAGGTGGGGTGTTTTTGCCGCGTTTTTTTCAGTTATTTTTGGATACATCTGCGGCTACATCCATCGGTTCCTCCATTGCCTCAATGGCAATTTATATTCTAATGGGTGCGGTCCTAATATGGCGTCCAACTGGCCTATTTGGGGCACGCCTTTGATACGAGAACGCTCTTTAAATCTATTTGTTTTGATTTGTTTCATTGCTGTTCCCACTTGGGCATATTTAGTGGATGAACCCTTTATTATCACACTGATGACACGGGCGGCTATTTTTGCTCTCGCAGCGGTGGGGCTGAACATTGCTCTAGGATTAGGGGGTTTTGTCAGTTTTGGCCATGCGGCTTTTTTTGGGGTTGGCGGTTATGTGATGGGGGTTTTGGCGTGGCATGCACAAAATTATGTGCCACTAATGGAATGGCCATTTGTTATTGAAGGTACAAATTCTATGCCCATTATTTGGGCTTTGGCCGTCTTTTTATCTGGTTTGCTTGCCCTTGCTATTGGGATAGTATCCCTGCGCACAACAGGGGTTTATTTTATTATGATCACACTCGCTTTTGCGCAAATGATGTTCTATTTTTCAATCTCCTGGTCGAAATATGGTGGTGAAGATGGCTTGTCTATCTATGTCCGCAACAGTTTTCCGGGCCTTAACATGCTTGACCCTATCCAATTCTATTTGATCAGCCTTTTTTTGCTTTTAGTCGTGCTATTTATTGCTGACCGGCTAGCGGCTTCACCTTATGGTCTGGCACTGAACGCAGCGCGACAATCACCTAGACGGGTAGAGGCGGTGGGTCTTGATCTCCATCGTCTGCAATTAGTAGCTTTTGTTATCTCTGGGGCGATAACTGGGCTCGCAGGCGCATTATTTGCTGATTTAAATCGTTTTGTTAGTCCATCTATGTTCAGTTGGCAATTAAGCGGTGAGTTTATTGTTTTTATTATTATTGGTGGCATAGGGCGGTTATATGGTCCGGTGATTGGCGCTCTGATTTTTGTGGGTCTAGAGCATTTCTTGGGCGGCGTTAGTTCATTTTGGCATATTTATCTCGGCGCTATTTTGCTGGGAATTGTACTATTTAGCAGGGGTGGAATTGTGGGATTTACAGAGAGAAAGGCAAAAGCAGATGTCTAAGCCTATCTTGTCTGTGCTGAATATCAGTAAAAGTTTTGGCTCGCTTGTCGCCTGCAAGGACGTCTCGTTGGATGTAAAGAGTGGTGAAATCCACGCGGTTATTGGTCCTAATGGTGCTGGCAAATCTACTCTGATATCCCAAATCTGTGGCACATTGGCTGTTGATGATGGGCAGGTGGCTTTGATGGGCCGCAAGATTGATGGGCTTGACGCATGTGCACGCGTGCGAGCAGGCATTGGCCGTACCTTTCAGATATCAGCACTTGCAATGGAAGATACAGTTTTAGAAAATGTGGTGCTTGGAGCGCTTGGAGCAAGTGGAAATCCATGGCGGTTTTTTATAAATGTCCTAAAGGATAAAGAGCTTGTTGAAACAGCAAAAGAAGCGCTGGAGCGTACTGGGCTTTTTGATCTGAGAAATAGAAAAACAGCAACCCTCAGCCATGGCCAACGTCGCCAATTAGAGGTTGCGGTAGCATTAACCCTAAAGCCTAAAATTTTTATCATGGATGAGCCTATGGCCGGGCTAGGTGCAGAGGGTTCTAAAAATCTAACTAAATTTTTGGGTAAGCTAAAGCATCAAGCGCCTATTTTAATGGTGGAACATGATATGGATGCAGTTTTTGCCCTCGCTGATCGCATCACAGTTCTAGATTATGGCAGAGTTATTGCCTCTGATCATGTGGAGGCAATTAGAACCAACAAGCTTGTCAAGGAAGCGTATCTAGGAGCAGATAAATGACGCTCTTAAAAATCGGAAATCTTTCAGCATCCTATGCCGACAGTCAGGTGCTTTTTGATGTGAATTTGGAGCTAGAACAAGGTCAAATTTTGGCTCTGATGGGCCGTAACGGCATGGGCAAAAGCACAACGGTCAAATCGATTTGCCGGATGTTGCCAGTAAAAGGACAGGTCTTTTTTGACGGCAAGGATTTATTGCCGCTTGCTAGTTTTCAGGCAGCGCGTTTGGGCATTGGCCTTGTGCCTGAGGGCCGACGCTGTTTTGCGGGCTTAAGTGTCTATGAAAATCTAATTGCTGCTGCGCGTCCAGGCGCGTGGCATTTTCAGACAGTAATAGATCTATTTCCTAGGTTGGGGGAGCGGCAAGCCCAGCGCGCCTCTTCTTTGTCTGGCGGTGAGCAGCAAATGCTAGCGATAGGTCGTGCCCTGATGACGAATCCACGATTGCTTATTCTGGATGAGGCTACCGAAGGCCTTGCACCCATCATACGCCAAGAAATCTGGGCTGCGATTGACAGGCTTAAATCTTCTAGCGGGCTATCTATTTTGGTTATCGATAAATCTATTAAAGAGCTTCGTCAGATAGCGGATAAGGCCGTCATTATTGAGCGTGGTAGCACTATCTGGCAGGGCACTATGACAGACCTAACCCCGAAATTAGCTGAAAAATATGTTGGTGTTTAATCTAGTAATGTTTCCACCTCTCTGCGCAATGGCATAGAATTGGCAGCCCCAGGACGAGTGACCGATAATGCAGCAGTTGCACATCCAAAACGCACGGCTGCAAGTGGTGATTGCCCTTCTGCGAGGGCAGTTGCCAGTGCGCCATTAAACGCATCACCTGCACCGGTGGTTTCAACAACTGGCCCAGCATCAATAGCTGGGACCATCCCATAATCATAGAGATAGGCACCTTTCTCCCCCATTGTAATAATGGGTGTTTTAACACCTTTTTGTGCTAGTGCCTCTGAGGCAATTTTTGCATCTTTTGCGTTGCAAACAGAGAGACCTGTTATCGCCTCTGTTTCGGTCTCATTAGGGGTAATGTAATCGCAAAGGGCAAAGATGTCATTTGGCAATTTAGCAGCAGGAGCAGGATTTAAGATGGTTATTCTGCCGTGTTCTTTGGCAACCCTCAGGCCTGCATAAGCAGCTTCTATTGGTTGTTCAAGCTGGGTAATAAACACATCTGCAGTAGCAATAAGTGCATGATTTTCACTTATGGTATCCGGCGTTATATCTGTTGCCGCCCCTGGCGAGATAATAATTGCATTATCGCCGCTTTTGGCATTAACAAAAATAAACGCAGCCCCTGTAAAAGCATTTTTATTTTTAATAATAGCGGGCTTTACATTTGCATCTTCCCAAATTTGCAAGGCCATATTGGCAAAACTATCATCTCCGAGACAGCTGATTATTGAGACATCTGCGCCAAGTTTGCCAGCAGCGACAGCTTGGTTAGAGCCCTTCCCACCCGGACCCAACGCAAAGCTATCGCCAAGGATGGTTTCGCCCATCTTTGGCATGCGCTCTGCCCTATAGGAGGTATCTGCGACAAACACCCCTAATACAACAATGCTTCCCATCTCAGACTCCCCAGCACGTAAATTTCTTCTCGCTGTATTTGGTAAAACTTTGGATAAAATATTATCTGATAAAAGCTTAACCGATCAAGATGCCAAAAAAATAGATTTAGTTCAGACGCCTATTAGCCTAACTGAATTGGCTGATTGTATGGGGTGACGCTTTCAAGACTATCTTTTTCTTATTAAATTTTACCAATACGTAGGCGGTGATTTTAGCCAAGGCAAATAATCTTGAAAGAAGAAAGTTCGTGCTGGCAACTTAAATGTCCGTATAAATTTTTAACATACGGTCACGTAAATATTATGTTTGTCTCATTAGGTACAGCAAAGCTATTTTGAAGATGTGAATAAGAACATGATAACATTGATTCCACGGGATATGTACTGGCAATCGGCTTCTTGGAATTAGCACTTCTTTAGACAAGTCTGCTAGAAAAAGCGCTACTAGCAATATTTGTCATGCGAATAAAAGAGACAACTTAATAACACGGCTTGCAGGTATTTATACATTGGGCCATAATTTATTTTCTATTAATTAAATGGACTTGTTATGTCTCTTCGCCGAATGATCAAAACTCAAGGTGTGCATCGTTTTCTTAAAATGGGAATGGCACTTGCAAAGTCACGGAAAGTGCCCGTTGCAGAGCCGCCGGCAAATGAGGCAAAGCGGGCCGAAAAGGTGGCTTGGACAGGCTTGATTGGCATTGATAAATCTGATCAATTTGAAGTGTATAATGATGTCACCCGTTTAATACTAGGGTGTGACGAGAGTTCAACAAACATGCTGACCAAAGACAGCATGTATGCAATCAGTGGCTCAAACCATATCTTTGACCCGGAGCTAGGCCTTCCCCGGCAAATGTCTTTATGCCAGCATGCGATTTTGACGCCAACGCCAACGATCATCAATGATCTTAGTAAAGACCCGCGTTTTTCGGACACTTTTTTCACAAAGGCTCCTATAAACATGCAGTTTTATGGAGGCTTTCCGATTATCACTTCAGAAGGATTTGCTATAGGTACTTTATGTGCTTATCACTCTCAGCCACTTTACCCAAATGCGAAGCAAATCAGATTGATGTGCAACCTTGCCACAACCCTTGGCGGACATATTGTACGTATGGCAGAGCAGGCTAATTTTACTGCGTCGCGCCTTAGTATTATTTTGGGCAAATTTCGTGCAACTGCCCCAGACGGCTCACTAGAAGAACTTGTTGCGTTTTTAGATTTTTGTGCGCGTGGGACAACTGATAACAAGTCGCTTGATAGATTGAAAGCAGATGCAATTATCGAGAAGGTAGGGACAGGCCATCAGCTAAGCCAAAGTGGAAGAGAGTTAAAAGAGGCTATTGGCTTGGCGCCAGAAACGTTTAAGGGCGTCTCAATTGGCAATCCAGCCGATGGTAATTCTCTCGATGATCTACTTGAGAAGTTGGGGTAGGGTTTGATGTTTGCAACTTTACTTCAATTAAAATTTCCTAGCGTTGCTGAAGCCAAATTAGCCTCGCAAAACCTGTCAGACACTTTGGGTGCGCGAATTTCCAAATTTGACTTTCATGGCCTTCACGTCACAGTTGGTAAAGAAGGTGAAATTGCAGTCAATATCCGATTTGAAAGTCCGGAAAATATGTTGGCTTTTGAGAAGGAAATACCAACTCTGCTAGAAGATATTAAAGCTGCCTTTGCGTTTAAACAAAGTAAATTTTCAGGCGTGTGTGTCTATAGTTTTGAGCGCGAAGCAATGGCTACAAAGCTCACAGCAAAATAAATTGGGCTATCCTGGGCTAAACCATCGCCCTTTCAAAACTCTCCTAATATAAAAGTTTTGGCATAAGGGGCGGAAACATTAGGCTTTGGTCGTAATTTTTTCGGTGCGTTTCAAAATAAAAAAAGATGCGCTAACTAAAATAATGGTGCCAATGAAAAAAGAATACGTCAGAATTTCATCAAAAAACACCACACTCGCACCTACACCAAACGGCACGGACAAATAACGCAAGGGTGCAAGTATATTTGCTGGCGCAAGCGTGTAGCTATAGGCGAGGAAAAACTGCTGAAAGCTAGACATCACTCCTATAATACTCAAAATAAGCAATATATTGGTGTTGTCTGGCAGAGGAGTATTAAAGCTTAAACAAACGCCCAAAAATATTGCCGCACCAATAATATTGTACCAAATTGCAGTTGTAGAAGGATGGTCAGTTTGTCCAAGACGGCGCAAAGTCAAAAGCATTAGCGCACCAAAAAAAGGTGATGCAATACCAAAGAGAACGCCCTCATTTAGCCAATCTGCATTAGATGGATCAACAATTAAGATAGCCCCAACAAATCCTACCAAGACAGCTATACGGCGCCGCCAGCCTACAGTTTCCCCCAGCAAAACAGGCGCGAGAAGTGTAACAAAAATAGGGATGGTTTGCAGAAGAGCAGTCATTTTAGAAAGGTCTATAGTTTGCAAAGCAGCAAACAAACACCCAAAACTGCCAAGTCCCAAAGCAGAACGTAGTCCTAATTTGGCTTTGTCCTGAACATTGAAGGCCGCAGTACCGCGCTGGGCGACAGCGGTTAGCAGCAGCAGGGGAATACAAAGTAGATAGCGGAAAAATAAAATCATAAAAACAGAGATATCACTGGCTATCATTTTGACCATCGCCGCAATAGCAACTGTAAATAATACTTCGCCAATAGATAAGGTGACCCCTAGCGGGAGGTTCAAGGCAACATCACTATTTTTAATCTGTGTAGCCATCCAAACACCTTCTTTTTATGCGCAAAAATACTTTTATAGAATATAGCTTATAGACAAGCTAACAGGTTGGACAGTTAAAGGAGGTAATATTTAACACATAGTCTTAAAATCACCGGTGCAGGGCACTAGGCAAAGAAAAGGCTATTTGCTAACTGTTATTCAAATATTTTTAAAAGAGGAAAGAATTGAGAGAATGCCAGAAATCAAAATCGCATCTATACCAGCTGATGGTATTGGGCCAGAAGTGATTGCTGCTGGCATTAAAGTTTTAGAGGCTGTGGTTGCACGCAATTCTGAAATTCAATTGTCATTTACTCATTTCAACTGGGGTTCAAATTATTATAAGCGATATGGCAAGATGATGCCAGATGATGGTCTGGAAACATTAAAAAAATTTGATGCAATTTATTTTGGTGCGGTTGGTGCCCCGGATGTTCCTGATCATATCACATTATGGGGTCTGCGTTTGCCAATCTGTCAGGGGTTTGACCAATATGCCAATGTACGTCCAACAAAAATTATACCAGGTATTACCTCCCCTTTGCGCGGGGTTGGTGTGGGCGATCTCGATTGGGTAATTATTCGTGAAAACTCAGAAGGGGAATATTCTGGTCATGGTGGGCGGGCGCACAAGGGCATGCCTGAGGAGGTTGGCACAGAAGTCGCGATTTTCACTCGCACAGGTGTAAGCCGTATCATGCGTTATGCATTTCAGATCGCTGCCTCGCGGCCGCGCAAGGAGCTAACTGTAGTAACAAAATCAAATGCCCAGCGTCACGGCATGGTGATGTGGGATGAAATAGCCGAGGAGGTGGCCACAGAGTTTCCAGATGTTTCATGGGATAAAATGCTGGTAGATGCAATGACCGTGCGGATGACATTACAGCCAGAAAGTCTGGATACTATTATTGCCACCAATTTGCATGCAGATATTTTATCTGATTTAGCAGGCGCGCTAGCGGGAAGTATTGGAGTTGCTCCAACTGCCAATATTGACCCTAAAGGCCGCTTTCCTTCTATGTTTGAACCTATTCATGGTTCTGCCTTTGATATCATGGGTAAAGGTATTGCCAATCCGGTTGCAACTTTCTGGACCGGGGCTCAAATGCTAGAGCATCTTGGCCTGCCGAATGAGGCGGCACGGTTAATGGTGGCGGTAGAAGATGTCTGCCGTGAGGGTATCTTGACGCCAGATGTTGGCGGCTCCGCAAATACAGCAGAAGTAACAGATGCAGTATGTGATGCGATTCGTGCAAAAAATAGCTAGCTGGTTCTTTGAAAAAGAATCTCCTATCTGTGTATTGCCATCTGCATTTCTGCGCCTAGATATAAATGGATGTCATAAGTCCACAAAATGCAGATAAGAGGCGGCAGTGAAAATAAACCAAGCAAATGTGCTAGATGATGCCGCGATAAGCGAGATTATTGAAATGGCTCTATCTGACCACACCAGCTTTACCCAGATTAGAAGTTTATATGGTCTGCGTGAAAAAGAGGTAAAAAAGCTGATGCGTAGCCGCCTGAAGTCGGGTAGCTATAAAGTTTGGCGTACGCGTGTGAGAAGCTTTTCAGACCGCCGCGCTACCTATAAATAGTCTAGTCTATGGCTGTCAGGACACTTTCTATTGTGTGGTTTAAGAGGGATTTGCGCGTTGCAGATCACGCCCCACTAAAGGCTGCATTAGCTAGCGGTTTTCCTATCTTGCCGCTCTATATCATGGAACCAAATTATTGGGCGCAAGACAGTTCTTCCTCACGGCACTGGCAGTTTATTCGTGATTGTCTCACAGAGTTGGATGGCACGCTTACTGCGCTCGGGCAGCCGCTTATCTTTCGTATTGGTGAGGCTATAGAAATATTTACCGAACTATCACAAATTTATAAGATTTCCGGTATTTTTGCACATCAGGAAACCGGGACAGGCTGGACCTATAAACGAGACAAGCAAATTATAACCAAGTGCCGTAATGCAGCTATTCCTTTCCATGAATTTCCAAGCAATGGGGTCGTGCGTCTTCTTGATAACCGTGATAAATGGGGCGCCATTCGGGCAAAACGAATGCAAGAACCGCTTATAGCCGCCCCTCAATCACTTCTATCTATCGGACCTTGCTCGTCAGACCGGTTGCCTGAACCAAGCAACCCAATAATTTGCAATCAGATTTCTGGTAAAACTCAGAAAGGTGGACGTATGTCAGCAACGCGTCTACTAGCAGCGTTTTTATCCGACAAAGCACAAGGCTATTTGCCGCATATTTCTAATCCCGGGCAGGAAGGTGCTTTTAGTTCGCGTCTGTCTGCGCATCTGGCGTTTGGTAGTCTGTCCGAGCGGGAAGTTTTTCAAGGTGTATCTGACTATTTAAATACAAGCAAAGACAGGCTTCCGATGGCCACTCTAAAAGGGGGACGGTCTTTACTAACCAGGCTTTCTTGGCGCAGCCATTTTATTCAAAAGCTAGAAGACCAGCCAGAAATTGAGATAAGTTGCATGCATCCAATATTTGAAGAAATGCGACCGAAAGTCCCAGATAAGGGGCGGCTAAATGCATGGTCAGAAGGTCAGACAGGATACCCTATAATCGATAGCTGTATGCGTTGTGTTAAGCAAACAGGCTGGCTACCTTTTCGGATGCGTGCCATGCTAGTTAGTTTCGCAAGCTATCATTTATGGCTGGACTGGCGGACAACTGCGCCCATATTAGCACGATATTTCACTGATTTTGAGCCCGGAATTCATTATAGCCAATTTCAGATGCAATCAGGGGTAACAGGCATTAACACTATTCGGATCTATAATCCGGTAAAACAATCTTATGACCATGATAAACAAGGCGCGTTCATAAAAAAATATGTGCCTGAACTAACGCGCCTGCCAGAACAATGGGTGCATGAGCCTCATCGCATGTCAGCGGAGCTTGGCCAGCGATTTGGAGTAGAGATAGGAACGGACTATCCCTATCCGATTGTGGATAATGTAGAGAGCATTCGAAAAGCTAAAAATAAGATGGCTGAGTATAAACGCCATCCTGAATTTGGTGCCATCGCTTCTACTATTTTTCAAAAGCTTGGGAGCCGCAACCGCCCGCCCTCTTCACGCAAGTCAAAGCGTGTAGAGACAAGCCAGCAATTATCTTTATTTTAATTTTTTTAAATAGAAAAGCTTTAGTTACAGGGGCTAATATCTCTCCCCTGCCAGCATGTCTCGCAACCCGGTAATACCGATATCTGCTTGGCTAGATCAGGGCCCTTCTTTAATTGTCTGAGGCGGGGCCTCGGCCCACCAATAACACCCGGTTTCTTTTGCTTCTGTTATGCCCAGCCTCACAGGCGTTTCAACATTCTTTTGGGCGTATAAGGCTCCACCAATCTATGTTATAACTTTATCGTACGTTGGCTACCGCGTATAGTTGTTGGATAGATGTTCAGCTGGTCAATTTACGGTAATGCTGGTATCAGTAGCCTCTGCTTCATAGGCATAGACAAACACGCCAACATAGTGATTTTCAGAATAGGCAAGTGAGTCTTTTAACTCTCCAAGTGTAACTTTTGCCCGCTCTTCAAATTTACGAACATCCTCACTACTAAGGAATTTGGCTTGAATGGTTACGCTACCGCATTGACCGAGCGAGATATTTAGTGCCTGCATATTGCAGGTGACAATTAGTTTGCCAAAGCTATCGGAAAAATAAGAAGCCGCAATTTTAGCCTCAGCAACGGAGGGAAATTTTAAATTATAGACTTTTGCATACATGGCTAATTTAACTGTGAGAGCATATCGTCAAGCATTGAGGCGGCATCCTCACCGGTAACTTTGACGCGATTTAAAGTACGTGGTTGGATTTTCATTTTTTCCTGCAAATTCCGACCTTCATCTGTAAGCAAGGGCTGGCTGTTAACAAGTTGCACAAGCCCCTGCTTTGTGAGAGCGTCTAGGTGAATAGTGTCTGCTGGTAATTCCGCAGATAGAGATAAAAAATATTTAAAATCATCAATTTTCAAATTTGGGCAATGTTGCTGAAAAGCCTGCAAGGCCTCCAGCATTTTGGTAGAGGTAAGCTGTTTCTGCTCGGTCTGCAAATCCAGTAAAAAAGCTATGTTTTTAGTGATTTTTTGGATAAGGGGAACCACGTCTTTTGGGATGGTGCGCGGCGATTTATTAAGCATGCACAAGGTGCCAAGAGCATAGTTATCGCGGTTCACAACTGGAAAACCTGCGTATCCGATCCAAACGGCACTACCGTCCAGAATTTTAGGGTGGTTTTTCCAATGCGAATCCTCTCGCAAGTCTGGCATTAATAGTGGGTCTGGGCTCAATAGGACATAAGAGCAGATATTATTAGCATCGCGCATGCCTTTATTACCAGCTACGAAATCATCTCTGCCAGAGGCTGCCATCGCGCATTGCATTTCGCCGTCAAACAGAGAAAATGAAGCGCTATCAAAGCCGGTAATATCCTTAGCTAGGTCGCAATAAATTTGGAATAGTTCAGGCTTGGGGTTTGCTACTAGCCCGGTGCGAACAACCGCCTGTGCGCGGCGTGCCTCGTTAGCTGGTCTGGGTGCCAGTGCTACGGTCATCTTTAAAACCTCCACATATGCTTCAAGAAGTTTACGTTAACTAGGTTAAATCAACAATAGACTTATCTTTATTAGAAAATATTACAGGTAAAAATTTTGGCTAATTAAGCAGGTAAGTCTCTAAAATATCATTAGAA
>MDTG01264066.1_pt1 | contig 15695 bp, 14 predicted proteins | sample 811421 | NCBI WGS metagenome assembly MDTG01 (sample SAMN05326645, study PRJNA326480) | marine metagenome | isolation source: seawater | place: Pacific Ocean: South East | collected 2011
AATGAAAGATTTAAAACAGATGAACTATTTGAAACTTTTGATTTGAGTAATTCATTAATATTTTACAATGAAAAAAATATTTCTTTTTTCATTGATGAATTAAAAAACTTATATTTTTCTTTTGGCTATAATCAAGTCGACATTGATTATGAAAAAAGTCAATTTGTTGATAATTTATTAAATTTAAATTTTACTATTAATGAAGGGAAAATATCAAAAATAAATAAAGTTTATTTTAAAGGAAATGATTCTTTTAACAAAAAAGACTTACTTGGCGTAATCAAATCAAGAGAAAGAAATTATTTACTATTTTTTACAAGTAAAAACTTTAAATCTTATGAAGTAAAAAATGATACTATCAAATTGATAAATTTTTATAAGGAAAATGGTTTTAAAAATATTAAAGTAGATTATCAAACTGAATATATTTCAAATAAAAATAAATTTAATATATATTTTTACCTTACTGAAGGACAAAAGTTTTTTTATAATGAAGTAACTTTAAATGTTGAAGATAATATTTTAAGTGAAAATCAATTAGATAATATAAATGTATTCTTTAATAAACAAAAAGAAAAAATTTATTCAAAAAATAAAGTTTTTAATTTCACTACTCTTAAGGAAGAAAAAAAGATTTTAACTGATTATTTGTTTACTCAAGGATTGAGTTTTTTTGACATCCAAATTCTTGAAAAATCTAATAACGATTTAGTTGATGTTATGTTAAATGTATCTTCAACAGCTCCTAAATATGTTAAATCAATAAATGTTTTAGGCAATACTAGAACTTTAGATAAAGTTATTAGAAGAGAAATGACTTTTGATGAGGGGGATTCTGTAACTGATTTTCAAATTAGAGAATCTAAAAAAAATCTAAAATCCTTAGATATCTTTCAAACAGTTGAAATTGAAGAAGAATATATTGATGCAAGCAATGTTAATATAAATGTTAATGTAGAAGAAAAATCAACTGGAGATTTTCAATTAGGAGTTGCAATAGGCACACTTGAGGGTGCAACATTTATTTCATCTTTAAAAGAAAAAAATATTTCTGGTACTGGAAGAAATGTAGAATTTTCAATTAACACTTCTTCTGCTAATACACTATATAAAATCAATGTTATTGAACCTTATATTTTTAATCAAAAATTGAATTTCTTTTATGGATTAAACTTCTCACAAAAAGATTTTAGTGATTCATCATCATACGAGTTGGACACTTTTAATACCAATTTAGGTTTAGGATATGACTTAAATAATGATCTTTCTCATAAAGTGTCAATAATTTATGAATTAAAAGATTATACGATTACCAATCAATCAACTGTTGCTGATAGTATTAAAAAAGCAGAAGGAGCTAATGCAGAAATTAAGTTAGAAAATATATTAAATTATAATAAGTTAAATTCTTTTATTAGACCAACTAAAGGAAATCAAATTATTTATGCTAATGTTTTTTCTCCACCAACAAATTCTGATAATGGTTTCTTAAAGAATGTTGTTACTTTAAAAAAATATTATTCTTTGAATAGAGATAATAATGTATCTATTCAAACACGAATAGGTAATATTTTTTCTTTACAAGATTCTGAAATTTTAACTGATGATAAGTTTAACTTAGGAGGGCGCTGGTTAAGAGGATTTGATGCTTTTGGTGCTGGACCTCGAGAGTCAGCAAATTCTTATTACGGAGGAAATAATCTTTTTGTCACTAAAATAGATTATAGAAGAAGTATTTTTAATTCTTCTGATAATCCTATTGACTTTAATCTTTTTACTGATTTTGGTACAGTATTTGATAATAAAAATGATCCTGCTAACTCTGAAGAGTCGATTAGATCTTCATATGGACTTGGTTTTAATTTTTATTCGCCTATCGGTCCTATAGGACTTTCTTGGGGCTTTCCAATTACAGATGAAAGTTATGATAAAAAAAGAAGATTTTTATTTAGTATAGGTAATTTAAATTGATTGCTAATAATGTATTTAAAATTATTTTTGTTTTTTTTATTTTAATATCAACAACTAAAGCAAATCAAAGTATTGCTACTATTAATTTAGATAGAATTTTTCAAAACTCAAATGATTTTACAATTTTTTTAGAAAATTTAAAATTAATAAGAAATGATTATGATACTAAATTTAAATTTAAAGAATCTAAATTAATTGAACAAAAAAAAATTATCTCAGATTCTGAAAGTATTTTAAATCAAGAAGAAATTAATAAACTAATAGCTGATTATACAATTGAAGTTAATAATTTTTCTACGGAAGTGAAAAATTATAATGAAAAGGTTGATTTGATTATAGAAAGCAATAAAGATATCATATTGGCTAATATATTAGAAATATTAAAAGAAATTTCAATTAAAAATCAATATGATATAATTTTGTCAGAAGATAATTACTTTATTGCTTCTGATAATATCGATATATCAGAAATAGTAATAAAGAAATTAAATTCTATTTCTACTGAACTTAAAACTAATTTGGAATAATTATTTTGGAAAAATCTTTTAAATATATAAAACTTTTTTTAGAAAAGAATAATATATCTTTTAAAACTAATATTGAAGATAACGAAACCTTTTTAGGCTTATGTTCTTTAATTAATAGTAAAAAAGAAATGATTACTTTTTGTGAAAAAGATTCATTTAAAGAATTATTATCTGAAACCAATGCTAAGGCATGCATAATTAAACCTATATTCAAAAAATATATTTCTAAAAATTTTAAATATATAGAAGTAGATAAACCTTATGTTACTTTTGCTTTATTGAGTAATTTTTTTTACTTAAACAATATAAGTGATAATAAAATTTCCAAAAATTCTTTTGTTCATAAAACATCAAAACTTTATACAAATGTATGTATAGGTGAATATGTTGTAATCAAAAATAATTGTAATATTGAAGATAATGTTATTATAAATAATAATACTTCTATTGGACCAAATGTTTCTATAAAAAAAAATACAGTTATATTTCCAAATTGTTCAATTTCTAATACAAATATTGGTGAGAATTGCTTAATTCAATCAGGTTGTGTGATAGGAGATAGGGGTTTTGGATTTACTTTAAATGAAAAAGTTGACATTATACATATTGGAAATGTTATTATAGGCGATAATGTTCAAATAGGATCTAATACTACAATTGATAAAGCAGCAATAGACTCTACTACAATAGGAAAGAATGTTAGAATTGATAATTTAGTTCAAATTGCACATGGAGTTTCTATTGGTGATAATTCAGTTATCGCAGCGCAAGTAGGTATTGCTGGTAGCTCACAAATTGGATCAAATTGTATTATAGGAGGACAAGCTGGTATTTCTGGTCATTTAAAAATAGGAAATAATGTTATGATTGCTGCAAAAAGTGGAGTTACAAAAAATGTAAATGATAATTCAATAATTGCTGGTTTTCCTGCTGTAGATATAAAAAAATGGAAAAAAAATGTTATAAAATTTAATAAAAGTTAATTAATATGATTTTAGAAAAAAATGAAATTTTAAATTTAATACCTCATCGTCAACCATTTCTTTTTGTTGATAAAGTAAAAATTATTACAAATGGATTAGAAGGCATAGGATATAAAACTTTTACTGAAGATGAATATTTTTTTGAAGGTCATTTTCCTAATCAACCAATAGTGCCTGGAGTAATATTAATTGAAGCTATGGCCCAAACTGCAGGAATTGTTGTTTCAAAAAAATATGAAAATTATAAAGATAAGTCTGTTTTATTCATGAGTGTATCTAAAGCTAAATTTAGAAAACCAGTTTTTCCAAATGAAGAAATTTCATTTTCAGTTAAATTTTTACAAAAAGTGAAATATGTTTATAAATTTTATGGTCAAGTTTATAAAAATGAGAATAAAGTTTGTGAATCTGAATTTTCAGCTATGATAAAATATAGTAACTAATGTAATATAATGAAATTATTTATTTATATTTTTTTTTAAAATAAAGTTTAAATAAATTTGATATGATTCACAAAACAGCAATTATTTCAAAAAAAGCCAATATTCATAATAATATAAAAATAGGTCCATATTGTATTATTGATGAGAATGTAAAAATTGATGAGGGAACAGAATTAATTTCTCATGTACATATTACAGGAAATACAAATATTGGTAAAAATAATAAATTTTATCCATTTTCATCCATAGGTTTTAATCCGCAAGATAAAAAATTTTCAGGTGAAAAATCTTTTTTAGAAATTGGTAATGACAATATAATTAGAGAACATGTAACAATTAGTCCAGGTACTAAAGGAGACAATCTTTTGACTTCATTAAAAAATAATTGTTTAATAATGATAGGTTCACATATTGCACATGATTGTGAATTAGGATCAAATGTTATTTTGGTTAATAATGCTACGTTAGGTGGACATGTTAAAATTGATGATAATGCAATAATTGGTGGCAATTCAGCTGTTCATCAATTTGTTCATATAGGTAAATCTGCAATGATTGGTGGAATGAGTGGAGTTGGCAAAAATATCATTCCTTATGGTTTGTATATGGGCATACGAGAAAATTTAAGAGGTCTAAATATAATAGGACTTAAAAGAAATAATATTAGTTCTGAAAAAATTAATTTAATTACAAGTATATTTAAAAAAATATTTAATAAAGATAATAACATTGAACAAAATATTGATTTACTAACAGATGAAGAAAAGAACATTCAACAAATAAATGATATGATAAATTTTATTAAATTAAATTTAAAAAGAGGTCTTTGCAAATATATAGATGACTAAAGTAGCTATAATTTCTGGAAGTGGAAGACTTCCTTTATTAATTGGAGAAAATTTAATAAAAAAAAAATATGATGTTTTTTTTATTTGTTTAAAAAACAACGCAAATTCATCTGATTATAAAAAATATAAATATTGTTTGTCTTCAATCACATCTTTTACACAAATACTTAATATTTTAAAAAAGCAAAAAATATCTTCTATAATAATGGCAGGCAGCATAAACAGACCTTCTGTGAAAGATATAAAATTTGATTTAAATACATTAAAATTAATAAAAAATTATTATTTAGAATCTAAGGGCGATGACCAGCTACTCAAAACTATTTCAAATTTTTTTTTAAAGAAGGGCTATCCTTTATTTGATTGGCAAAATCAATGTATTGAATTATTTAGTTCAAAAGAATGTTTAACAAAGAATTTTCCCAAAAAAAAATCAATATTAAATAAAGATAAAGGATTAGAAGTTTTTAGTAAAATTGGTAAAGCAGATATTGGTCAATCTATTGTTGTTCAAAATCAAATTATATTAGGTATTGAATGTACTGAAGGAACTAATGATTTAATTAAAAGATGTTATGATTATAAAAAAAAAGGAGATAATGGAATTTTAATTAAACTTAGCAAATATAATCAACATTCAAATTTAGATTTACCAACAATTGGAATGGAAACAATTAAAAATCTTAAGAAATATAAATATGACGGTATTTTTTTTGAAAAAAATAAATGTATTATTTTAGACAAAAACAAAATGATTGATTATTGCAATCATAATGATTTATTTTTAGCATCTGTTGAAAAAAATTGACTAAATTAAACTCAAAAAAAATTTTTATTTGTGCAACTGAACAATCAGGAGATAATATTGGATATAATATAATTAAAAAGTTAAAAAAAATTTTTCCAAATTGTACCTTTGATGGAGTTGGTGGAAATAATATGAGTTTATATTTAGATCATCAATATTTTTCTATAAAAGATTTTAAATCAATTGGAATTTTTGAAATTATCTTTTCTATTAAAAAGTACATCAATATGATTTCTTATTTGTCTAAAATGATTATTGCAAAAGATTATGATTTGATTATTACAATTGATTCTCCTGATTTTAATTATCCTCTAATAAAAAAAATTCGAAATAAAAAATTTAAAAAAAATACTCTACATATTGTTGCTCCAACAGTTTGGGCTTGGAGAAAATATAGAGCAAAAAAATTTGCAAAAATTTTTAATGAAATATTTATTTTATTTGATTTTGAAAGATCTTATTTTTTAAAATATGGACTTAATGCAACTTTAATAGGACACCCTATTTATTATATAAATAAAATAAAAAATGATAATAAAAAAAGTAATATTGCTTTTCTTCCAGGAAGTCGAACACATGAAATAGATACTTTAATGCCTTTTTTTCAAATAGCTTATCAATATTTAATTAAAGAAAAGATTGCTTTGGATATTTTCATACCTACATTACCTCATCTTAAAAAACAAATTAAAGAATATACTAAACACTGGAAACTTAGAATAATTATTACAACTAATCATAATGAAATTGAAAAGTTTTTTTTAGATTCTAAATTTGCTCTTGTATGTTCAGGTACTGCAAGTTTGGAGATTGCTAAAAGAAATATACCGCAATTAGTTATTTATAAACTAAATTTATTTACTGAAATAATTTTAAAATTTATTACAAAAATACGATATGCAAATATAATAAATATTATTGAAAATAAAATGATTATACCAGAATTAACTAACTCAAATCTTACAAAAAATAATTTTTTATCAGAATTTTCTAAATTAATTTCTAATAACCATTTAAATCGAAACCAAATAGAAAATATAAATAAAACTTTACCAAAAATTCACTCTGAAAGACCACCTTATGATATTGCAGTTGAAAAAATCTCTGAATATTTATAATTTTATTTTTTCCAGAGCCATTGGAAAATAGATTTGTTTTCCCTGCTATCTAATATTTGATATTCTCTTGCTTTTTGACCTGAATATAATTGTCTAGGCCTTCCTATTTTATTGATTGGATCTTCTATCATTTCTTTCCATTGAGAAATCCAGCCTACGGTTCTTCCAATTGCAAATAAAACTGTAAACATACTAGTTGGAAATCCAAGAGCTTTTAAAATAATTCCAGAGTAAAAATCTACATTTGGATATAATTTCTTTTCAATAAAATATTTATCTTCTAATGCTATTTTTTCTAATTCCAGAGCAATTTTTAATAATGGATCATTTTCTTTATTTAATTCTTCTAAGACTTCATAAGCGCTTTTTTTCATAACTGATGCCCTAGGATCATAATTCTTATAAACTCTGTGTCCAAATCCCATTAATCTAAAAGGATCATTCTTATCTTTGGCTCTTTGAATAAATTCAGGTATCTTTTTTACATCATTAATTTCTTCAAGCATTTTTATGACTGCTTCATTAGCACCACCGTGAGCTGGTCCCCAAAGAGAAGCAATTCCAGCTGCTATACAAGCAAAAGGATTTGCTCCAGATGAACCAGCTAATCTAACTGTTGAAGTTGATGCATTTTGTTCATGATCAGCATGAAGAATAAAGAATTTATCCATAGCTCTAGCAATCTTAGGATTTATTTTATATTCTTCAGTTGGAACAGAAAAAGTCATATTTAAAAAATTTTCTGAATATGAAAGATCATTTTTTGGATAAACAAAAGGTTGGCCCATAGAATATTTATAAGCCATAGCACCAATCGTTGGAATTTTAGCAATTAGTCTATGACAAGCAATCATTCTTTGATTAATATCTGAAAAATCAGTACTATCATGGTAAAAAGCTGATAAAGCTCCAACAACTCCAACCATAATTGCCATAGGATGAGCATCACGTCTAAAGCCCCTATATAAATAAACTAATTGTTCATGAAGCATTGTATGATTTGAAATAACATTTTCAAATTTTATTTTATCTTCTTGTGATGGTAATTCAGAATGCAATAACAAATAACAAACTTCTAAAAAATCACTATTTGTTGCTAAATCATTAATGTCATAACCTCTATGTCTTAATATGCCTTTATTACCATCTATATAAGTGATTGATGATTGACAGGAAGCTGTTGATGTAAAACCTGGATCATAAGTAAACATTCCTGTATTTTGATAAAGAGACCTTATATCTAATACTTTTGGACCATCTGTACCCTCTAATACAGGTATCTCAAATGATTTTCCCGATTCATTATCAAATAATAGAAAAGGTTTATTATGATCTTTATTCTCGTAATCAGCCATATTTAAATTTTATCAATATAATTTTTTATTCTTCTAATAGAGTCTTTTTTATCTAAAATAAATAAAATTTCACTTATTGAAGGTCCTTTTAAAGAATTAATTAGTATTAATCTTGTAGGTTTTCCAAATTCACTAAATTTAATTTTTTTTGAGGACAAAAATTCATCAATATTTTTTTCTAAAATCTCTATATTAAATAATTCTATTTTATTTAGTATTAAAAGAAATTCATTTATCAGAATATTAAAAGAATCATTAAGTAGAATCTTATTCTTAATCTCAAAATTATCATGAAAATAGGTAAATAAAATATCTTCAAGATCTTTATAATAATTTAAATTTTTTTTATATATTTCAAAAACTCTTAAAAATTTATTATAATCTTCGTTTAAGTATTTTTCTATTTTTTTATTCTTTTTACTATAGTCCAATAGATTTAATAATTTATTATCATTTTTTATATAATTGTTATTAAAAAAATTTAATTTATTATAACTAAAAATACTTGAAGATTTTGAAATTTTTTTTAAATCAAACAATTCTATTATTTCTTCAATTGAAATAATTTCACTATGATTTTTTGGTGCCCAACCAAGCAATATTAGATTATTTATTATCGCTTCTTTTAAATAACCTATTTTTTTAAAATCATTGACATCTACCGAACCATGTCTTTTAGATAATTTTTTCCCATCTTCCCCATGTATTAAAGGGATGTGTGCATATACAGGAATATCCCAGTCCATATTTTTATATATATAAAATTGCCTAAAAGTGTTGTTTAGATGATCATCTCCTCTAATTATCAAATTGACACCCATATCATAATCATCAACCACTGAAGATAACATATATGTTGGAGAACCATCATTTCTTAACAAAATAAAATTATCTAACTCTTTATTTTGAATCTCTACACAACCTTGTATCTCATCATTTATTTCTGTTTTAGAATCAATTGGTATTTTTATTCTAATTGCAAAATCATTTTTTAATGATTGAATATCAGAATTCTTTTCACAATTTTCACATAATCTTTTATTGTTTTTTTTATTATCTATAATTTGATTTCTTTTCAGTTGTAAATCAGCTGGCTTACAAATGCATTTATAAGCTTTATTCCTCTTTATAAGATCTAAAGCTATTTCTTGATGACGTTTTATTCTTTTTGATTGAATAAACACTTCATCGTATTTTATACCCATCCAATCCAAACCTTTATAAATATTATCTAAATATTGACTTTCAGATCTCAATTTATCAGTATCTTCAATTCTTAATAAAAATTTTGAATTTGGAAATTCTTTTTTCGCTTTTTCAGTTACAATATAATTAATAAGCGCTGTTCTCAGACCTCCTATATGAAGATTGCCAGTGGGAGAGGGCGCAAAACGAGTAACTATCGCTTTCATGAATATACTATAATTTAAAAAAGAAATTTTTTTTAGTTATATTTTCTAATAATTCCAGTTAAAGTACCTTGAATTTGAACTTCATCAAGGTTAAATATTTTTTCTGAATAACTTTTATTTGCAGGAATCAAATGTATTTTGTTTTGTTTGATATTGATTGTTTTAAGAGTAATTTCGTTATCAATCGTTAATACAGCTGCTATTTTCCCATTATTTACAGAATTAGTCTTTTTTATAATAGCAATGTCACCATCAAATATCCCTTTTTCAATCATTGATAATCCATTTATTTTAAGACCAAAATACTGATTATTTGGAGAAATAAAACTTGAGGGAACATTAATATATTCATTTGGGTTTTCTATAGCCTCTATAGGATCGCCAGCAGATATATAACCTAATAACGGTATCTCATAAGAGTCTTGTTCTTTGCTTCTATTAGATAAATTAGATAGAGTTTTTGTAATTTCCATAGCTCTTGCTTTATGTTTAAGTCTTTTTATAAAACCTCTTTGTTCTAAACTTGTAATTAAACGGTGAATTCCTGATTTAGATTTAAGATTAATTGCATTTTTCATTTCTTCAAAAGAAGGTGAAATTTCATTTTTTGCAATGTAGCCACTTAGATAATCAAATAGTTCTTTTTGTTTTTTTGTTAACATAGTTATGTTCTATATATGTTCTTGTTATGTTGCAATAATATTCTTATTTATGCTAGATTTTCAAGGTTTTTTTATATTTTTAATTTAGTTAAAATCAGATTTTCCACCTTTTTTTGATATTAATCTGATTTTTTTTAACAATATTGATTTATCTAGGCTTTTACACATATCATATATTGTTAAGCAAGATATGCAAACTGCAGTTAATGCTTCCATTTCCACCCCTGTCTTATAAGTTGTTTTTACATTGGCTGTAACAAGTAAAGTAAACTCATTAGGTATAGTTTCTATATTAATATCAATATTCTCAATTGGTATATTATGACATAATGGAATTAGCTCACTAGTTTTTTTTGCCCCCATAATTCCTGCAATGATTGATATATTTGTGATCTCTCCTTTTTTTGTTTGCATACTTTCTAATTTCTTAAAAATTTTTTTTGAAAAAACTACATGACCTTCTGCAATAGCAATTCTTTTAGTTTTTGTCTTTTTAATAATGTCTACAATTTTTGGTTTATTTTTTTTATTAAGATGAGATATCATTTTTTAACAATTCCATAAATTTATGATTAATATTAGTTGATCTTAATAAAGATTCACCAATTAAAAAATTATGAATTCCATTTTTATTATATATTTGGATATCTTTATTATCTTTTATTCCACTTTCAGCCACTACACTGAAATTTTTTGGTATCAGATTAATTAAATCAACTGTGTTTTTCATATTTACAGACAAATTATCCAAATTTCTATTATTTATTCCAATAATTGGATAGTCTATTTTAATAACTCTTTTCAATTCATCTTTTGTATGAGCTTCAATTAAACAATCTAAGCCTATGTCATCTGCAATTTTTATATATTCTTGAATTTCTTTATCGCTTAATATGGAAGCTATAAGTAATATAGCATCTGCTTTATATATTTTGCTTTCAAATATTTGATATGGATCTATTATAAAATCTTTTCTTAATATTGGAATATTTGTTTTTTTATTTATTAGAGATAAATGATCTACGTTACCTTTGAAAAAATAAGTTTCAGTTAATATTGAAATAGCTCCAGCCCCTGACTTTTCATAATTTGTAGCTATATTTTCTGGAAAATAATTTTTAATAATTTCGCCAGCGCTTGGACTTGATTTTTTAATTTCAGCAATAATATTATTTTTTTTATTTTGGTTAGAATTAATTATTAAATTTTTAAAACCTCTATTGCTTTTTTTTGGTAATAGTTTTTTAAGAGATTTTAAAGAACATTTTTTTTTTAAATATTCAATTTCATATTTTTTTCTCTCACATATTTCTTTTAATAATTTAGACATGTTAAGAAATAATTTTTTCTAGATAATTTTTGGTGATTTTTTTATTAATAACATTTCTAGCCATATCAAATCCTTCTTTTAAATTTTTAGCTTTTTTTGAAAGATATAATGCAGCTCCTGCATTTATTTCAACTATTTGCTGAAATTTTTGATTTTTTCCATCTATCATTTCAATAAATTTGTTTGCATTATATTCAGCATTATCACCTTTTATTTCTGAAATTTTTATATATTCATAACCATATTCTCTTGGATCAAATAAATATTCTTTTACTGAGCCATTTTTTAATTCAGCTACTTTAGTTTTTCCACTCAATGATATCTCATCCAATCCTCCTTCACCATGCACTACAAGTGCGTTGACTGATCCAAGATCTTTCAAAACTTCACAATGGATTTTTACAAGTTTTTCTTCATATACTCCTAATAGTTGATTTTTAGTATTAGCTGGATTAGTTAAAGGACCTAATAAATTAAAAATTGTTCGTGTTCCAAGCATTTTTCTGACATTTATTACATACTTCATTGCAGAATGATGAAATTGAGCAAATAAAAAACAAAAATTATTTTTTTCTAGCGACTCTTCTAAATAAGAAACTTCAGATGATATTTTATAACCTAATTTTTCTAACATATCAGCTGATCCAGATTTTGAACTAATTGAACGATTTCCATGTTTAGCTATTTTTGCTCCAGCACTTGCTGCTACTATTGCTGCACTGGTTGAGATATTAAGCGTGCCACTCATATCACCACCTGTGCCACATGTATCAACAGCGTCTTCAGGAGAGGAAATTTTTAGAGATTTACTTCTCATGATTTTAGCAGCTCCTAATATTTCATCTTTAGTTTCAGATTTAATTTTTAATCCAATTAATATACTTGATATTTCTATCTCAGATATTTTTCCTGTCATTATTAAATCAAAAATAAAAATAGTTTCGTCTGTTGAGATATTTTTAGATTGATATATTTTTTCTTTTATTGATTCAAGATTCATAATTAATAATTTTAAGAAAATTTTGCAGTATTAGTTTACCAGTTTTTGTACCAATACTTTCTGGATGAAATTGCAAACCATAGATTTTATGTTTTTTGTGAGCAATACCCATAATTATATCATTTTTTGCTGATGAAATTATATCAAAATTATTTGGGAGAGTCTTTTTATCAATGATTAAAGAATGATATCTAGTTGCAAGAAATTTTTTTTCAATTCCTTTGAAAATAGGATGTCCAAAATGAGTTATTTCATCAATTTTCCCATGCATAATGTCTTTGCATTCTATAATTTCAGCTCCATAAGCCTGACCAATTGATTGATGACCTAAACATATCCCAAGCATAGGACATGTTTTATTTTTTTTTATTAAATCTAAGGAGATGCCAGCATCATCAGGTGTTTTTGGACCTGGTGACAAAATAATACCTTTTGGTTTCATTGCTAAAACTTCCTCAGATGAAATTTTGTTATTTCTAAAAACTTGTACTTTAGCACCTATTTCACTTAAATAATGAAACACATTGAATGTAAAACTATCATAATTATCTATTAAGATTAACATTATTTATATTTGTATGAGTCCTTAGCAGCAGCTACTAAAGCATTAGCTTTGTTAATAGTTTCTTGAAATTCCTTTTCTGGATCAGAGTCATATACTACACCTCCTCCTGCCTGTATGTATAACTTGTTATCTTTTACTAAACCAGTACGTAAGCTTATACATGTGTCCATTTGACAGTTTGAGTCAAAATAACCCATCGCCCCCCCATAAAAACTTCTATTAACATTTTCTAATTCTTCGATAATTTCCATAGCTCTAATTTTTGGAGCACCTGAAACAGTACCAGCTGGGAATCCAGATATTAAAGCATCTATTGCATCATATTTTGAGTCAAGTTTTCCCTCAACATTTGATACAATATGCATGACATGTGAATAATATTCAACAATCATTTTTTCTGTAACTTTTACTGAGCCAATTTTTGCCACTCTTCCAATATCATTTCTTCCTAAATCTAATAACATTAAATGTTCTGCTAATTCTTTTTTATCACTTAACAAATCTTTTGATAATTCTAAATCTTCATTAAAATTTTTTCCTCTCTTGCGTGTACCAGCAATTGGTCTTATTGTAATTTTTTTATCCCTCAATCTTACTAGTATTTCTGGACTTGATGCTACTAATCCATAATTATTGAAATTAAGATTAACTAGGAAAGGAGAAGGATTTAATCTTCTTAATGATCTATACAAACTTAATGAATTCAAAGAGTAGTCAGATTTAAATCTTTGTGAAGTGACTACTTGAAATATATCACCTTTTCGAATGTAAGATTTTGCTTTTTTAATTATTTCAAAATATTTCTTTTTAGAATAATTTGATTTAAATTTAATTTGTTTATTTTCTTTATTTTTTTTATTTATCGGATTTTTTGGAATATCTTTATTTAGTTTTCTAATTGCTTTTTCAATAATATTTTTTGCATTTTTTAGAGCAATGTTGGCAGAAGTATTCTTATTAGGGTAAATAGGGGACATAATATTGATTGTATCTTTAATATTATCAAATACTGCCACTAGTTTTGGTCTTATCATTACTGCATCAGGAATATTAATTTCATCTTTATTCCTTAAATTAATTTCTTCCATGAATCTTATCATTGGATAGCCTAAGTATCCTACTAAAACTGGAAAGGGAGGTAAGTTATAATCTCTTTTTATTTTTGAAAATTTTAAAAGTTCTTTTAAAGATTTTATAGGTTCTTTAGATAAAAATGATAAATCTAAATTACTATCAAAAGATTTAATTTTTACTTTATTATCTTTTACTTCCCAAATTATATCAGGATTACAACCTAATAATGAAAATCTTCCTCTTTGATCACCACCTTCAACAGACTCTAAAAGAAAAGAATACTTTTCATTTTTTGATATTTTGATAAGTGAGGAAATTGGTGTTTCAAAATCAGCTATTAACTCTTTTTGGATAATGAGGGGCTTTCCAGAATTATAATCTTCAATAAATTTTCTTTTATTGATTTCATTCATTAGTATTGATTTATAATTGCATTTATGAGATTTTCATTAATTGAAATTTTCTTGTTTTTTCCTAATTCTGATCCAAAAGAAGAACGTAAATCATCCAGTATTTCAATTTTAGAGTCAATATTTATATTTTCAGATATTATTATGTTATTTAACCTTGCTATATAAAATAAGTCCTCATCTATAAAATTAGCATTTTCTTCTTTTTCAGATTTGAAGATATTTTGAATAAACTTTTTTGGTAATTCATCAGATTTCGTATTTAAAACTATATTTTCAATATTAATATTATATTTATTAGATAAATCATTAACTATATTTTTATTTAGATTCATTTCTTCTAAAATAAAATCAATTTTTTTTGAATTTTCCCAATCTTTTGATACTAGATTTTCAACATTTCCAAAATCTTCTGGAACAGATTCTATTACATTGTTAACATTAAAAATAAAGGAAATATCTTCATCAAATTTTTTTATATCACTTGTGAAATCTTTATTAGCCATGAAAATAGCTGGTTTCATTTTTCTGATAATACTATCTTTTTCTTTATTGTTATCTATATAGTCAATAGTAAGATTAGGTATATTTTCTAATTTGAAATTAAATTTGTTTGCTATTTCCTTAAGATTACTTCCATTTAAAATGAGATCAGAGATTTGATCATTTAAATCATTATAATAATTATCTGTCTCAATTTTTATTATTGATTCTTTTATGTTTTCTTTGATATCACTTAAATTTAACTGCTTTGATGGTAAAATAGATTTGAGAACAATCACATGTTTTGCTAATGAAGTTTCAATAATTTTAGATTGCTCATTAATATTTAAATTAAAGAGAGGTTCAGCAATTTCCTCTAATACATCATTAGAAGTTAATTCTTTGAATTCATTAAATTGAATATTATTTTCTTTCGCATAATTAATTACTTCAGATAAATTGTATGAATTAATTTTTAATTTAAAATCTTCAGCATCTTTTAAATTTTTAAAATTAAATTGAACAAAACTTCTTTTTTCATTTTCTAAATATAAATTTTTATTAGAATTGTAATATTCTTGAATTTCATAATCTGAAGGTATAAAATTTGAGTTTAAAAGAGTTTTATTTATAATAATATATTCCACATCTCTTTTCTCTTTGGTCATATAATTATCAATATTTTTTTCAAAATATTTATTGAGCT
>MDTG01385367.1_pt1 | contig 15695 bp, 23 predicted proteins | sample 811421 | NCBI WGS metagenome assembly MDTG01 (sample SAMN05326645, study PRJNA326480) | marine metagenome | isolation source: seawater | place: Pacific Ocean: South East | collected 2011
AACATATTGGCATCTGAAATTTGGATTAAGGAAAACAAACCCAGAGGCGCCGTAGTTACAATGCTTTGCGATCGCGGTGAACGATACTTTTCTATATATGAAAAAAACTAGTTATGACTTAATAAGACATTAATTCTATTTATTTTAGAATTTTATATGACAAGGAGATTGATGTGAACACTTATAACGTAAAAAAATGGAGCGAATACCTTAGAGAAGGTAAGGAAAAAAGACTTTCTGAAATGAGAGATAGGTACTTGCCGCCTGGAGAAGACCCATCAGATCCTACAGAAAAAGAAGAAATGGAGTACAACAAAGTATCATCACGTGTTGAAGAGATTTTGGATAGCATTATAGACTCACCTGGTCAGATTAAGAATATTGATAGCACACTCTACGCTATGTATGACGATCAAGGTGAACAATTTTTTGTATTCAACATTAATGATGCGGATATATATTACAAGGATAAAAGAGATTATTTATCTGATATGATTACTGATAGAATAATAGGCAAAGAAGATAACGAAGGAGAATACTAATATTATGAATATTATTGAACGTGCAAAGGGTAAACTTTCTGAAAGAATTAAACAAAAGATCGCTGAAAAACTATCAGAGGAGATGGGATCTGAAATGAAAGGAGCGGGAGAAAAATATGCCGCAAAACTTGACCCAAAACTAAAGTCCAGTTTAAAACCTATCATACCACAACTTAGGAATATTATTAAAAGTGCTGGTGGGGGTGACCAAAAAGCAGATATTGCAATGCACATACTACAAAGTTTTGGATTTACACTGGCAGAACTTGAATCGATAAGAGTAAAATTGGGCAGCAAGATACAGAAACTATCCAGAGATATCGAAGAACCAGGTCAAACCGCCAAACCAAAAGATTCTCCTGAAGATGTTAAAAATGAAGTAACCACAGAAGCGTATGATTTGTGGTTTGAAAAAGTGCAAAAAGTTTCAGGTGTCGACACTCTTAGCAGAAAAATGGCTAACATTGGCAGCGGTGCTCTTAAAAAACTTTCGCAAACTATGCCGGCTTTAGTTCGCAAACAACCAGCAAACGTGAAAGTTGATTTAGCGCTGCAAACAATTGAAGCACTTTTAGGAATTCCACCAGCAGAATTAGCAAGGGATATTTCTAGATTTACTTCTCGCGCAAAACAATATGCTAAGGGAGAAAAGCAGGAAAAACAACAAGATGATGCAGCTGCACCAGCGCAACCGGCAGCAGAATAAATCGTAAAATAAAAATTATATTATAAATTTGTTATTATTGTTTTATGGAATTTGCTATAGGAATGGTTGCTGGTTCTCTTATAAGTTTAATTACCTTTTTTATCTCAATTAACCATATGGTTTCTGAAGAAAAAAAGAGAAATGAACCTTTAGAATATGATATAGAAATAAAATCTAAAGGCAAGCACGTTAAAGGCATGATATACTTAAAAAAGAGGAGGAAAAGGTTTAATGTACGAGCATAAAGAGTGGTACACAGGATCAAATCACTCTGTATGTTTTAGTAAAATTAAACAAATAACAAGTCAATATGTAAGGAATGGGGGCAAGGTTTATATTGGATCCGATTCTTTTATATCAAGAAATAAAGTATCTTTTGCATCAACAATCTGTTTGCATGGACCATCTTTATCAAGTAGGTATTTTTTTTTCAAAGAAAGTATAAACTTAGATCATTTTATTAATTTGTGCGCAAGGATTACGGAAGAGGCAAAAAGGTCTGTCGAAATTGCTGAAGTCCTGTTGCAGACTACAGATCTTAATACACAAAATATAGAATTACATTTAGACATTTCTTCTCAGGACACAAATAATGGCACCTCTCGGTTCTCAGAAATGCTAACAGGATATGTTTTGGCGTATGGATTAGAGTGCAAAATAAAACCAAATGCTTGGGCAGGGCAAACAATAGCAGATAAACACTCAAAATGAAAGAATTTGAACACATATGTTATCATATAAGCATGGATGACTTAATAGATCACTATGTTTCCCTAAACTACTATATGGATATTGTTGTTGTAATTCACAATCCAAATGATTATGTTGATATTTTAAAAAAAAATAACATCCTTTTTATGAATCATGAAACAATATTTGACAAAATTATGGTAATACAGGTATCTGAAATGGAAGATGCACTTGATTTACTTAAATCCATAAACCCAAAAACAGGACCTTATTGTAGTATGTGGAAAGATGGTTTTAAGATAACCGACAACGTTGAGGAAGATCTGCGTTTTGCCACTAATTATTGAAAAGGGGTTATCAATATGAGCAATTTTACTAAAAATTGGAAAAATTTCCTAGAAGAAGGCGAACTAAACACTAGTAGCATAAAGATACAGTCTCGTTTACACCCAGAATTTTGGTCAAATAGAAAATTCAATCCACTTGTAAGAAGAAAATTAATAAAAATAGCAGAAAATATTGCTAAAAAACTTGAAATATTTGATTTTATTGACGATATAATAGTCACTGGTTCGATTGCAAGTTACAATTGGCATTCTTTTTCGGATATTGACTTGCATATACTTCTAGATTTTAAAAAAGTTGACAAAAACACTAACTTAGTTAAGAAATATTTGGACTCCCAGAAGACTCTTTGGAACAAAAATCATGATATTGTCATTAAAAATCATGAAGTTGAGATTTATTTTCAAGATACTGCTGAAAATCACGAGTCAAGTGGCATTTATTCATTAATGATGGGGTCTTGGGTTAAGAGACCAAGCAAAAGCAAGGTCAAATTAGACATTGTTGCTGCTGAAAAGAAGGCAGACGCCCTAAACAATGAGATAGAGATGCTTCAAAGCATGTTTAAGAACAAAAAATACAGATTAGTCTATGGATTAGCGGAAAAAATCAAGTCAAAAGTAAAAAATATGCGCCAAACAGGTCTCTCAAGAGAGGGAATATACTCTCCAGAGAATTTGGCGTTCAAAATATTAAGAAATAATGGTATTTTAGAAATTTTGTCAACACTTAAGACAATTTCTTATGATAGACTGATGTCAAGTGATGATATTACAATAAAAATTGGATAAAATGTACAAATATAGAGCAAAATTAATTAAAATTATCGATGGTGACACAATTGACGCAGAAATTGATCTTGGGTTTAATGTAAAAATAAAAAAAAGAATAAGATTTTTAGGAATTAATGCCCCTGAAATCCGCACAAAAGATTTAGATGAAAAAAGGGCAGGGTTAGCAGTAAAAAGTCGCTTAGAATCAATATTTGACGATTCTGAAGGTGTTTTTAAGTTAAAATCTCACGGTATTGATAAATATGGTCGTGTTTTGGGCGAAATATACATTGAAAATAATAACATAAATTCTTTATTGCTAAAAGAAGGTTTAGTTTCTGAATATTGAGGTCTTTATGTCGACTAAGATTACTGATGAATGCATAAATTGTGGCGCATGCGAACCAGAATGCCCAAATGCTGCAATATCTCCTGGAGATTTGATTTATCAAATTAATCCTGATCTTTGTACTGAATGTGTTGGGTTTCATGGGGATGAGTCATGTCAAATAGTTTGTCCAGTTGAATGTTGCATACCAGATGAAAAAAATAGAGAAACAGAGGAAGAACTATTACAAAAAGCAAAAAATATACATCCCGATCAAAAGTTTCCGGAGCTAATAGTGTTGAATGAAACAAATTCAAGGTTCAGAAACCCAAATTGGATTAATAGTTATAAAAAGCAAGAGGAATAAACATGTCGTATTCAGATAAAGTTTTAGATCATTACGAGAACCCAAGAAATGTGGGAACTTTAGATAAATCAAGTCATAATGTAGGAACTGGGTTAGTGGGAGCGCCTGCATGTGGTGACGTAATGAGGTTGCAAATAAAAGTAGACGAAAACGGAATCATTGTAGACGCAAAATTTAAAACTTATGGTTGCGGGTCTGCAATCGCTTCGTCTTCCTTGGTTACCGAATGGATAAAAGGTAGATCACTCTCTGAGGCAAGTGAAATAAAAAATTCTGATATTGCAAAACACCTTTCTTTGCCTCCCGTTAAAATACATTGTTCAGTTTTAGCAGAAGATGCAATTAGGGCGGCTATAAAGGATTATAAGAATAAAAATGATAAAATTAACTAAAAATGCAGCGAATAAATTAAAATCACTGCTTATTTCAAAAAAAGAAACAGGTGTTAGAGCTGGCATTAAAGGCGGCGGATGTTCTGGATTTACATATAATTTAGAATTTGACAATCAAAACGATCAAGATCGAGTAATACACAGTCATGGTGTTAATTTATATGTTGATCCAAAAAGTTATCTATACTTAATGGGTACTGAAATCGATTTTATTGATAATCTCAATCAGTCTGGATTTAAGTTTATAAATCCAAATGCTAAAAGAACTTGTGGATGCGGAGAGTCGTTTTCGGTATGACTTAACTTTTTTAAATACTAATTATTGAACAACCAAGGAAACAAAATATGCCTTTTAAAAGAATTAACAAGTGCGTTTACAAAGTAACAAAAAATGGCAAGAAAAAAGAAAAACAAGGATGCTCTGATTCTATTTCTATGGCAAAAAAATATTTGAAGGCACTTTATGCCAATGCTGATGATGTTTCAGAAGACGTAAGTGATTACTTGAATCAATTTTCATTAACTGAAGCGAGGTTCAAAGATGTAAAAGCAAAGTATTCTCAATACAAAGATCTTGTTGACGCCGCAAGAGATTATATAAAAGAAAAAATAGGTGACAAAGGTGTTTCAAAATATATTCTTTACATTATGAGAGAAACCCATCAGATGCTAGGTGAGCCTGAAACATTTGAAGAAGTGTTGGAAGCGGGACCTGAACGATCAGAAGTAAAAACTTTAATGTTTGATCTTATCGACACAGTAGAAAAATTTGAAAAGAACACCGGCAGAATAAAAGAAAAAGACATTTACAAACTCAATGCTGCTCAGTTAGAAAAGATTATCGATGACTTACCAAAAAGTCGTTCCGAAAAAGGCAAAAAAGAAAAAGAGCAAGCAATTGAAGGATCAGAAATAGTATACGAAGATGATGATATGTTTGCCGTAAGACCATATACCACAAACGCTTCTTGTTATTATGGTAAAAACACAAGATGGTGCATTTCTGCAACTCAAGCATACAATTATTTTGATGAATACACCTCTAAAGGTCGAGGTTTTGTTATGGTTAGGATGGAAAATTTAGAAGAAGATAACCCTAACAAAAAAATCGCAATTGTTTATGATGATGGTGGAGAATTTGAAGAAGCATATGATGCACCAGACGATCAAATGGGTTATGTCGAACTTAGAGATGCTGTTGCGCAAAATTATGCAGCAAGACCAGGTGGTCTAAAAGCGAAAATGGGTATTCGTAGTACTTCTTATTTCGATTTTGGTGTACTGCCAGATGAAGACCAAGAAAAAGTACAGAATATTTTAGACAAATTAATCAACGCAGGTTCAGAAAATGTAATGGACAACCCTCCAGAAGGTGAAAACATAGAAGAAAAAATTGATGAGTTGGAGGCGACATATGAAGGTCGAATAGATAACGCTTATTACAGTAGTGAATATGACGCCGCAGGCGATCAACGAGTATATTTTGACGGCGGATTTTATATTGAAATTTCCGATGAAGAATTAACGGGAGAATATCCAGATGATTCTGAATGGAGGACGCTGACGGCGGCGGGGGATAAAATTAGGTCCGCACTAGATCAAGAATTAAGTGTATATACAACAAATGTTGAACTTGATTCATCATCTGAAGGCGTTGCTGTTAGAATTGAAATAAATCAATATGATTATGAACCAACCGTTGCCGGTTATGAAACATTTTTAGATGAACTTGAATCTTATGACAAAAAGTACAAATCTATTATTAGAGTAGTTAAAATGGAGTTTTTAAAGCGTGGTTGGATTAAAGAAACAGAGTATGACTCTTTTGCCGCAGGTATACAAAGTTTAAATTCAAAATTTACAAATTTTAAAATTACTCAAGACGAAGATATAGGTGATGAAGAGATATCTTTCAAGACAGAGAGATTGCCAATTCAAAAAAGTTTATCAAGATTTCAACTGATGGATCAACTTAACTTTATAAGAAAAGGACTACCAAATCATTACTTTAATGAATCATTAAATAATCGGGTTCATGATAGGTTAAAAACTTTAAATCAAAAAATCGTAGCAGCTTTGAAATCTCAGTTACCACTTCCTGGTATACCTCAACAAAAAATTAAAGAGCTAACCATACCAGAAATGCTTGAAGTTAAAATTATGAGAGAATCTTCAATAAACCCCATGGATGATAAACCATGTTTTTTCAATCTAGAAATAATAATAGATGATTTTGATATAACCAGAGAAAGTTTAAATACAATTGTTAGTGTTGTAAAGTTTATTGATCAAAATTATAGAGAAATTGTAAAAATAGTGTCAAACGCAATAAATGTTTTTATTGCGTCAGGTTTAGCAGGCGCTGAACTTGCCAAGATAGATGCTGAAGACGGTACTGATCCGGTTAATGAAGATATAGATGCATATTTTAGTAATCTTACAAAATCAACTTTACAGCGAAGAATAGACAAAATGACAATTAAAGAGTGGTTAGATCCAGAATGTCCTGCACCATGGGATGAGGACTTTAAAAATTATCACACTGATAAATAACTTTCATTTTATAGTGCAATTGACATAAATACTAATGAGGTGCCAGTATGAAAATAAGATTAAAAGTTTTAAAATCACAAAGCTCGAACAGTTGTCCAGCTGCGACACAAAATTTAAAACTAAACACAAAAAATAGAGATTCTGCCATACATGCAGAGCATATACAATATGGACCCTTAAATGTAAAATATCCTGGTGATTATTGGAAAGATATTGCAAAATACTGGAACACCACTGAAAAAGCAGCAAAGGCATCAAATTGCAGCAATTGTACTGCATTTGACATTTCCCCAAGAATGAAGAAGTGCATGCCAGGAAAGACTTCAGATGAGGATGGCGAGTTGGGTTATTGTTGGATGCATCATTTTAAATGCCATTCCGCTAGAGCATGTAGGACTTGGGCAAAAGGTGGACCAATAGAAAAAGATGAAATTTCGTACGATTGGCAAAGGAGAAATAAAAACAAATGAACTTAGACAAATTAAGAGAACTTGTTTATGAAGCGTGTGATGCATGTGATGCTCAACATGATAAACATGGACAAAGCGGAAAGCAAGGAAAAATGGCAAGAACTGATTTGGTTAGTCTTGCAAAGGACGCACAAGAATTAGTTAACATGTTTGGCGATGATGCTGACCTTCCAGAGTGGGTTGAATCAAAAATCACCAAAGCGTCTGACTATATTAATACTGTTAGGAAATATATCGGCGGAGAGATTGTACGTCAACAAGGTGGTTTGATGGAAAATAAAAATGCTATTAAACTTGCTAGAAAAAAACAAAACATCGAAAAGATCAACCAAATTATGCTCAATAAGATGCAAGCGAGTGAAGTTGAAGGGTTACTCATGATCCTTAAACGAGATTATGGTCATGTTGATAGTAGTGGTGAAGAAGGTGGATTAGAAGAAGAATATTTTTACCTTGAAGATGCAACTTATGATGATGGTGAAGTAGTTGAAGAAGATTTTGAGTTTTGGGATGATGTTGTTGTGGAGGCAGAATATAGAGGTAGAAAAGTTAAGCTAAATAAACCAATGCGCGGCGATGTTAAGAAATTCAAGGTTTTTGTAAAAGACCCAAAAACCGGAAATGTAAAAAAAGTTAACTATGGTGACCCTAACATGAGAATTAAAAAATCAAATCCAAAACGCAGGAAATCTTTTAGAGCAAGACACAACTGTGACAATCCTGGACCTAAAACAAAAGCAAGATACTGGTCCTGTAAGAAGTGGTAAGATGAAATTAATAATAGAAAACTGGAGGAAACATCTTTTATCTGAAGATATAAAAACACAACTAGAGCATGAACTGATAGTGTATCTAGAATCTGAGGATCTTAATGAGGGAATCATGGATCGTTTACTCCCATATGTGCTAGCTGGCGGCGCCGCACTAGGTGGTTTATCTGGTAAAGCAGAGGCAAAACCTATAAGTCCAAAACAAGCAACAGGTCAATTGGTTAAAATGCTAAACAAAGAAGTTGGAAAAAGGAAAAACCGGTTTGGTTTACCATTAAAATTTAATGACTTTGACCCTTCCGTAGAAAAAGTGGGTAGATCCATATCTCGTTTGACCAAAGCGTTACCTCCAGAGAAGGATGAAAAAGAAATTATAAATATTGTTGCTAAAGGCATATTAATCGGTGTAGATCAAAAAATTGATACTAGTGATATGCTTGACTCAGCAGTAAGATCTCTTGACTTAGCCACAAAAAAAGCGCTTAAGAAAAAAAAGTCTAAACCTAAACGTCAATTTATAGACATCAGAAGCACAAACCCTATACAAATTGCGCTTAACAGTCTTAATGGTATTACAGTGGATTTAATCCAAAAAAAGAATTTTGATAAATCTTTTGATCAATTTGCAAAAGATTTAAAAGCAGCAAAAGAGTCTGGTGCTCTCCCAGAGGGTGATTTTAGAAAAATAGTTAAAATTTTAAAAGGCGCCGATAAGGTTGTAAGCAAACTACAAAAAGTTAACGATATATTAAAAAAGAACATGGATTAAAAAATGTGTATTATTTGTATTGATATTGAAAGAGAAGCATTAACTATAAAAGAAGCAAGAAGGAACTTTAAAGAAATGTCAAACTCTTTAGGTGAACACGCAAAAGAAGTTGAAGAATTGATATCAAAATTAGAAACAGAGCAATCAATAGAAGAGTATTTGCAATATCTTAAGGAAACAGAACATCATGATCCAATTGATTGAAAAATGGTCTAAAAAATATAAAAAATCTATTAATTGTAAAAACCCTAAAGGTTTTTCGCAAAAAGCGCACTGCGCAGGAAAAAAAAAGAGGAACGAATCAATGACTAACGAACAAATAGATCAAATTGTTGATGAAGAAATTGAAGCATTTTTAAACGAAAGGTGCCAGAAAGGGTATAAAACACACCCAACAAGAAAAACAAAAAAAATGTTTGGTCGCACTTATAGAAACTGTGTAAAAGCAGAAAACTCATCAGACTCCGTTAATGAGGGGCATCGTATTGGACTTTTAGGTGACGGGAAGTTTGTAGTTATCGGACCAGACGATGAAGTTCTTAACATTTTTGACAAAAGAGAAGATGCTGTTAAATTTATTAATGATAGAGAAAAAGAAACAACCAAAGAGCGCAAAGATCCAGCAAAAGGCACTGGTAAAAAACCAAAAGGTTCTGGAAGGAGACTTTATACTGACGAGAATCCAAAGGACACTGTTTCTGTAAAATTCAGTTCAGTGTCTGATATCCAAGATACTTTTTCTAAAGAAAGTTTCAAAAACAAGTCACATAAGCGCCAGTCACAAATAATTAACTTAGTACACCAAAGAGTTAGGGCAGCATACAATAATGCTAAAGACCCAAAAGTCAAGGCAAGACTTAAAAAAGCATTTGATTATGCTAAAAAAAGAAAAGAGGCATCCAAACAAAAGACCAAGAGGATGAGAAAAGATGACTAACAAAGATATTGATCAAATCATTGATGAAGAAATTAATAAGTTCTTGGAAGAAAATTCTAAAATCAAAAAACTTGAAGACATGGTTATAAAAACTAACAGCAACGCAGCGAAGGCCGAATTATTTAAAATGTCTAAAAAAGGTCAATACAATATGGCAAGGTTGGATAAAAGAATGAAAGATGCCAGAATGTCTACTAACGAAGAATTTGAAAAAACTATCGATGAGAAACGTAAAAAGAAGAAGAAAAAAAAGAAAAAGCAAGATGCTTGCTATCACAAGGTTAAGTCTCGTTATGCTGTCTGGCCTTCTGCATATGCTTCTGGTGCGCTAGTTAAGTGTCGTAAAGTTGGTGCCAAAAACTGGGGCAACAAGAGTAAGAAAAACAAATGACAAACGAAGAACTAAATCAAATTATAAACGAAGAGGTTGATGCATTTCTTGATGAAAAGCGCAAGAAACGCAAGAAACGCAAAAAGCGTAAAGGCGGTAAACGTGATGGCAAAGGTGCTAGTAGTAAAGGATATTCTCTTCGTGATTGGTTTAAAGGTGGCGGATGGGTTCAGACTGGTGGTAAATATGATGGCAAACCGTGTGCAAAACAACCAGGACAGAAAACTAAACCTTATTGCAGAGATCCTGATGATCGAAGTCGTATGAGTAAAAAAGAAAGAGACAAGCGAGCAAGAAAGAAAAGAAAAGAAGACCCCAACCCAAACAGAAGGGGTAAAGCAAAAAACGTAAAACAAAAAAAATCTAAGGAGTAAAGCATGAAAGACTTATTAACAGAATGGAAAAAGTTTTTAAAAGAGGAAACTGATCTTGCTTTAGCAACCGCTACTAACAAAGATTTGCAAGTCCCTCAAAGTGATGCCAGAGTTGATGTTAATAAAACTGTTGAAACATTAAGGGAGGTCCTTGCTGAAGTCAATGAAATGGCAGCAAGATTGATAGAAATTCAAGACGAGTTAACAAACCAATACTATAATGATGAAATAACATACCATCCAGGTAAAATATTTGCCATTGCCGCTAGAAAACTTGCAGATGCTAAAGAGTACTCATCTGTTTCAACTCAACTAAATAGATACATTGAAAACGAAGTAAGTTTAGCAAACAAAGAAAAAAAGATGAAATCTGAAGTATAATATATCTGTTACAAAAGGGAGAGAATATGTTAGCAGATGTCATTGTAGATTTGCAGTATGGTGATTGTGGAAAAGGTAAAGTTGCTAGTCATCTTTGCGGTATTAATGACTACACTCACGTTATTAGATATAATGGTGGGTGTAACGCCGGACACACCATTTATCACAATGGTCACAAACTTGTCACACATCACATTCCATGCGGAGTTTTACATGGAGTGAAGTCAATTATTGGTCCAGGGTGTGTTTTAAATGTGGATCAATTTTTTAAAGAAATAGAAGAGTTAGAATCAGCAGGCGTTAAAACAAAAGATTTAATAAAAATTGCCAGCAATGTACACATTATTACTGATTTTCATATGATTCAGGATTCAAAAGATACAAAAATTGGCACCACAAAACGTGGAAATGGTCCTGCTTATAGAGACAAGTATGACAGGAAAGGCATGATAGCATTAGAAATGCCCATGCTAGCAGAATACATAATCGACATGTATGATGAATTATACAACAATCAAGAATTTGATGAAATAAAAATATTATTTGAAGGAGCACAGGGATTTGGTTTGGATATTGACTGGGGTGACTACCCTTACGTTACTTCTTCTCATTGCACCGTTGGTTCTGCGGTTTTAAACGGCGTCCCTCCGCAATGTATAAGAGATGTTTGGGGGATTGCTAAAATATATGAAACTTACGTTGGTTCAAAAAACTTTCAAGGCGTCGATGCAATACTTCATGAAATAGCTGATGTAGGGCAAGAATTTGGGGCGACGACTGGTCGTCCCCGTCAAACAAATTGGTTAGATATGGATTTACTAAGCAAGGCAACAAGAATTAATGGTGTTAATAAAATGGTGATAAATAAAGTTGATGTCTTAGAGGAGGTGGATTTTTGGAAGTTATACGAAGGTCCTCATGCGTTAGAGTTTTCTTCTAAAAAAGACATGCAAAACCACATACTAGACACAATGAAAAATATATGCCCCACCATAGAAGTATTCTTTTCAGGAAATAAGGATAAAATTTGACTATTTAACAGTACAAAAGGTTTTCTTATATGTATAATGACAAATTTAAAAAAGCAGCGAATTCTTTGATGACTTATTGTCGTGAAACCATGGGATATGATAAGGATCCTGATGTGCATTTTGTTACTGATGACAACAATGCCAACAACATGCTTGGGTATACAGCGCACTATCAACCTGATAGCAAAATAGTAACCGTATACATATCAAATAGGCACCCAAAAGACGCTCTGCGTTCTTTGGCGCATGAATTAGTTCATCACCACCAAAATGTGCGTGGAGATCTTTCAGGTGTAGAAACCAAAGAAGGTTACGCTCAAGAAGATATTCATATGAGAAAAATGGAAAAAGAAGCATATTTAAAAGGAAACATGATGTTCCGCGATTGGGAAGATCACTGTAAAAAACAACAAAACTTTCATGGTCTAGGAGATTTTAAAATGAATAATGAAGAAAAGTTGAGACAACTAATAGCAGAAAAGGTTCGTACCAACCTTATCGCGGAAGGGTTTAATCCAGAAGAAATTGATGAAGGATTAATGGACTTTATTCGAGGCGCACAATCAAAAGCAAGAGGGGCAGTTGCAAGGGGCGGAGCTGCTCTTGGGAACGTCGGATCTAGGGTTAAAGCTAGTGCGCAAGTAAGAGGCGCAGGTTTAAAACAAGCATTAACCGGCGTACCAGCAGAAAACAAACCAATTGCAATCGCTGCAGCGGACCCTAAAAAAGTAGGACAAACAGTTGCTGCCGGAGCTGCTTTGCAATATATGTTTATTGACTTGGGATCACGTGCTAGATCTCTTGACACCCCAGAGGTTAAACAAGTTTTAGGTAATCGTGCTAATTTTTTTAAGGGTTCAATAGCAAGTGTGCAAACCTTAATTGGTAACGCTCTTAACGCGATCACCACTGGTGCGGCGTCAAACCCTAGCGGACAATCGATTGTAAAGGGTCTTACAAAACTACAAACGAAAATGGCTAAAAACGACATAAGGAAACAAAAGAAACCAGTAACAACAGAAGACTCAGATTTTGAAATAGAAGAAACTATAGAAGATGAGTTATCTGAAAGTCTAGAATCATTCTTGCAAAACCTAGTCACAGAAATTGAAGATGAAATTGAAGAAGGACAAGAATCTGTCGATAAAAAAAATGCAGATCAGGAGAGAATTGATAGGGAAAAACGAAAAAAAGAACGAGAAATAAATATGTCGTATTACGGAACTCCGTATCGCCCAGGTGATCGAAGATCCGGTGTCAAAGAAGAAGCAGGAAAAATGCCAATGAAAACCGATACGGAAGATTTGGATGGAGACGGTAAGACCGACGACAAGATTCCAGCATTTGTTACTAAAAAACAAAAAAAGTCAAAAAGCACTGATAATGAAAAAGATGGTGATCAAGACGGAGATAAAGATTTGAGCAAAGTGCCGCCACAGCTTCGTAAACATGTCGCAAAAAAGAAAAAAAAGAAAGTTGATGAGGGAGCTCCCGCGCAGATAAGCAAAAGTTCAATCAGACAACACTCAAAAGATCTTGCAAAAAATTATGGAGATGCTGAAACTGCCTCTTTAGTATTACGAGGTGCTAGCAGAGAGCAACTTATGGGCGCCTTACAAGATCTTTTATCTAGTGGTGATATAAGCGCTGGACAATTAAAAGCAGCTGTCGATAAGATGGATGATGTAGCAGCAAAGTTTGGCACCATGGAAGAAGGCGGCGCGGCACAAAGGCAAGGTAACGAAGATAGACTTCGTAGACAAGAACCTGATCGTATCAAAGAACAAAATGAACTTTCAGATATTAAGAAGTCGCAATCCTCTATTAATAAACTAAATGAAACTAGACTTTTAAATATTAATAAAGCACTAATGGAAAGGTTGGTTAAATAATGAAAGAGTCCACCTTCCAATCAAAAGTCTCAAAACCGAGAACTAGTCGGGCGCATAAATTTTTTTTGGATGGTGGAAGAAAAGATCTCACTAAACATGGCGGTCCATTTAGTAATCCTAGACCGATTGATAAATCAAACGCATTTTTAGCAAAAGAAGAACGTTTAGAAGTGGAGCAAGGTGTAGAGGAGGTCGATGAAGCTTCCGGCGCAGGAGCAGTCGCCGGATATGCTGCGCCATTAGCAAAACAAAATAAAAAAAAGAAAATTAAAAAAGAGGACATTGAAATGCAATCTAGAGAGCAAATAGCAAACGAAATTAAAACAAGAAATTTGATTAGTAGAATGCTAGATTTGCAAAAAACAAAAATGGTGAGAGAATCTATTAAAAAAATTAATGAAATGTTTAGATTAAGAAATGTCTTATCTAAACTAATATTAGAAACGGACGTTGAAAAAAGTCCACACCAAAGCACAGCAGTCAATGTTCTTGATCAAGTTTTTGGTAAAATTAAAAAAAATATAGAAGATGGTTACAAGATGCTAACCACAGAAAAGGAGCAGAGAGATTCTTATCGACGTCATCTCCTAAATGCCGTTGATGATGCTCTCAAAGCAGAAGAGGTCAATTTTAAAGCAGCAGATTTAAGAGACCCAAGTGAATCACCAGAGGAATTAGAAGAAGTGGAGATTAATATTAAAAATGACCCTCTCGATGTACCAGACGAAGATAAGGTCCTCCCAAACGCAGGGGATGAAGGGGGTGATACTGAAGAACCTGCAGAGGAAAAATCAGAAGAAGAAGAGTTTGGCATCGAGGGGGAAGAACTTACCGGTAGAGACAGAGCATTCCCGGTCTTTAAGCAAATTTTAGAACCAATTACAACCGGTTACAAATCACTACACAATCCAAATGATAGAGAAGTGTATCATGATTATTTATTAACTAATATGAAAATGCTAATGGATCAATTTGAAGACCAATTGGTAGGTGTTGCCTCTGAACCGGATTCAGATTCCTACGAACCAGATGCCGACACCGGTGTTTCTAGTGATTCTGAAGAAGATGCGTTACAATTATAATTTTTAATTAAAAGGTATTGTATTTAATTATATTTTGTGCTATTTTAGTTGAGGTGGTTGGGTTCGGCAGTTATGAAGAACAACAAATACAAATCAATATTAAAAGAGATTGATAATAAATTTAAAAATAAAAATTTTGAGTTTATATTATCAAATCTTACATTAGAAGAATTGATACACGCAAAATTAGAATTAAGTTCCAGATCGTTAAATGAAAAGTTCTATGGGTACCCTATATTTAAAAATATTCAACACATTGCGAAAGAATCATTAGTTAAGTTTGCCCTAAACTTTTGTGATACAAAAGAAAGAGCGTGTAGTATGCTTGGTTTAAATCGATCTCAATTCATAAAATATATTAAAAAACACAATTTAAAAGTCGAGGAATAAGAAGTTTTGCATCATTAGTCTAATTATTATGTCATGACAAAACGCGGATTAACAAGCATAGGGATAAGAAAGATAATCCCAGGTCAAATTGATTACTCTAAAATAGTTTCTGGATCTGCCGCAGGTATTGGTAGTTTTATTGCTATTGACGCGTCAGGTAAAGCGGTACTGGCAACACCATCTGGCGGTGGTGGCGTTGCCGATGTTAATATTATATCTGGATCATCTGCAACATATCATAATGTATCTGGTTCCAGTGGTACGTTTAATTTTATTGATACTGATAGAATAGTTTCAAATCAAATTTCCGGATCTAGTTTAATATATCACACTATATCAGGATCAACAGGTACATATAATCTAATTGATACTGATAGGATAGTTTCAAACCAAATTTCAGGGTCCAATCTAACATACCATACTATATCGGGATCAACAGGTACATTTAATCTAATTGATATTGATAGGTTGATATCAAATCAAGCATCTGGATCTAATTTAATATATCACAC
>MDTG01049484.1_pt1 | contig 15694 bp, 10 predicted proteins | sample 811421 | NCBI WGS metagenome assembly MDTG01 (sample SAMN05326645, study PRJNA326480) | marine metagenome | isolation source: seawater | place: Pacific Ocean: South East | collected 2011
GAAGCTTTTTTTTATATAATGAAGAGCCATTGATATCGGCACCAAAAATAGGTTTATCCAAGGATCGTAAATATGTTGCCAAATCAGTTTCATAACGACAATTAACTCTAACTATGGACCCCATAGTAGATTGAACTACCTTAGAATTAAAACAATCAACAGTTTTTGAGCTACAAATTAACTCATTTAGACCAAACCAATCACAAAGACGAATAATGGTTCCTAAGTTTCCGGGATCCACTACACCATCTACAGCTATTGTAATATAATTGGGTATATATTGGTTTATTTTAGGTATCTTAAAAACACCTAACACAGGACTTGGAGTTTTAAAATGAGTAATCTGTTTCATTGTAGCCAAATCTATTTTTATAGCTTTAGGATGAATATTTTCTTTAACGGAAAATAAATAATCACATCTCCAGGAAGCAGCTAGCAATTCTTTGATGACTTTTTCACCCTCTGCAACAAAAAGTCCTAAAAGTGAACGGTATTTTTTTTGTTTTAACTTTAGGATTTGTTTACGTTGATTCTTACTGACCATAAAAATGACTTATTTTTGAGACTCTAAAAATAAATTTAGTGTATCGGCTCATTGCAAATTTAATTAATCCTATTTTCATTATCCTAATTTTAGGAAGTTGTTCTGGTACCAGAGTTTTTAAGGTTAAAGATCCAATTATTGATCGAAATGAGGTTTATGAAGGAGGTCGTTTACTTAAAAATAATCCTGTAAATCTTATAATCACAACTCCATATAATAAAAAATTTCTAGGTGTGCCAGTTGGAAAAATACTTTATGAAACTGCGCATCCAAATCCTAAAGGACAATTTGAAGCTTGGATAAATAAAAAAAAGAAAAGAAAAAAAAGACTAGATAAATGGTTGTCACAAAAACAAGTTAGCGCACTAAGTGATTACGCAATAAAATTTAATAATTGGTTAAAGAAAACTGGTGAGCCTCCAGCGGTTTTGAATGCCAATGAAATTGAAATTTCTAAAAAAAGAATTGTAAAGTATTATAAAAATCTTGGATATTACGATGTACAAGTCGATCTAGACACTCAAAAAATTAATAAGAACAAAGTCGTATTAAAATATCAAATCGATCCTAAAAATAAATACTTAATAGATTCAATTACTGTAGCTATAGAATCTCCTCAATTGGAAGATTTGTATTATACCAATATAAATGAACAAATTATTAAAGAAGGTGAACCTTTTGAAATTAATAAGTTTGAGGAAGAAAGGGAGCGTTTATTTCTCCTTTTTCGTAATAATGGTGTCTACAATTTTCAACAAAATAGCATTCAATTTACAGCAGCTATTGACAGTACTGGAAAAGATTTAAAAATTCCTGTAAAAATTAGAATTGAAGATATTCAGCAACGCGTAAATGATACAATGATAAAAATTCCTTACAAACAATTCAGAATTAAAGAAGTTTCGGTTTTTATAGACAATTTAAATTCTAATAATAGTACATACAAATTCACAGACTCTTTGAAATACGAAAGTTTTAATTTATTTAGTAAAGGAAAAATAAAATATAATCCTAAAGCTATTACTTCAGGAATTTCCGTTAAAAAAGAAAAACTTTATAGTGATTATGATCGTAATTTGACATATAGATATTTTACTAATCTAAAAAACTTTAAATACCCAAGCATCAATTACAAATTAATTCCAGGACAAATAGAAGCCCTTAAAGCATCTATATTCTTAATTCCCAAAGAGCGTTTTTCATTAGGGTTTGATTTCGATCTATCTCATTCTAATATACAAGATTTTGGTATTGGTCTTGGAGGAGGGCTGGGAATACGAAATCTCTTTCGAGGTGCAGAGTTATTAGAATTAAATCTTAAAAACACACTAGGTGCTTCAAGAGATATTGCACAAAGTGGAGATCAATTTTTTAATCTTTTTGAGTTGGGTGCTGATTTAAAACTAGGTATACCTAGATTGCTAATTCCATTTATAAAAAAAGACTTAGTTCCTGTAACAATGTCACCAAAGACTGAAATTATTTTAGGAACTAGTCTTCAAAAAAATATTGGTCTTGATAAACAATTTTTTAAAGGTACATATCAATTTGACTGGCAACCTAATTCCAAAAAAAGAATTCAATTAAAATTGATTGATCTTGAATTTGTTAATAACAGAAACCTTGACAATTACTTTAATGTTTACCGAAACTCGTATGATAGATTAAATCGAATTGCAAAAGACTATAATACCGATAATGACATTACAGACTCATCGGGAAATCTATTGATCCCAAATGGCTCGTCAGAGTTTATTAATGCAGTCCTAAACAAAGAAACTACTCTAACTATTGACAATGATGATTATAAAACTGTGAATACTGTTAAAGAACGTTTGGATAGATTAACAGCAAATAACTTGATTTTAGGGTCTTCTTTTAGCTTAAATCTCAATAATCAAAAAAGTATTTTCGATAACAACTTTTTTCAACTTCGTTGGAAAGTAGATTGGGTAGGAAATCTTTTAAATCAATTTTTAAAAATCACTAAAGCAAATCAAAATGAATTACAACAAAATACCTTAGGAGGGGTAAGTCCCTCACAATATATCAAAACAGAAATTGATTATATAAAACACTGGTCTTTTGGAAGAGAGAGGGTTTTTGCATTCCATGCTTTTACAGGTATTGCCATACCATACGGTAATTCATCTAATATGCCTTTTGCTCGTTCTTATTTTTCAGGAGGAGCGAATGACAACAGAGCTTGGAAGGCATATAAACTGGGTCCTGGTAGTAGTAGTAACATTAATGAATTTAATGAAGCTAATTTTAAATTGGCATTTAATCTTGAATACCGTTTTCCAATTACTGGAGATCTTAAAGGAGGGCTTTTTGTAGACTTAGGAAATGTATGGAATCTTTGGGATGATGTAAAGGACTCAACTATGCGTTTTGAAAACTTAGAAGACCTATCTGAAATTGCTGTGGGATCTGGTTTTGGACTTCGCTATGACTTTGATTTTTTTGTTTTTCGTTTTGATACAGGATTTAAAACATATAATCCTTCACTTCCAATTAACCAGCGCTGGTGGTCTGAATACAATTTAAAAAATGCTGTTTTCAATATCGGCATTAATTATCCATTCTAAAACCAAATAAGTTTTTACTTTTACAGCAAACCAAAATTGATGAACAATTCTATTCCTTCTGGTGTTATTACTGGAACTAAAGTCCAAGAAGTTTTTAAACTAGCTAAAGAAAAAGCATTTGCTTTACCTGCTGTAAATGTTATTGGTAGTAACAGTATCAATTCTGTTCTTGAAACTGCATCAGAACTGAAAAGTCCTGTGATTATTCAATTCTCTAATGGAGGTGCACAATTCAATGCTGGAAAAGGTCTATCTAACGAAAATCAGAAAGCAGCAATTGCTGGTGCTATTGCAGGTGCAAAACACGTTCATGAATTAGCTGAATTATATGGAGCTTCTGTCATTCTTCATACAGATCATTGTGCTAAGAAATTATTACCTTGGATTGATGGCCTTTTGGATGCTAGTGAAATATACTACAAACAAAATGGTAAATCCTTATTTAGCTCACATATGATCGATCTTTCAGAAGAACCCTTAGAAGAAAATATCAATATTTGTAAAGAATACCTGGGGCGAATGTCAAAAATGAATATGACTCTTGAAGTTGAACTAGGTGTTACTGGTGGTGAAGAAGACGGAGTTGACAATACTAGTGTAGATGCATCTAAACTTTATACTCAGCCAAATGAAGTTGCTTATGCTTTTGAGGAGTTAAGCAAGGTAAGTCCTCAATTTACTGTTGCTGCAGCTTTTGGAAATGTTCATGGTGTATATAAACCAGGAAATGTTAAACTTACCCCTAAAATTTTAAAAAACTCTCAAGAATTTATTTCAAAAAAATATAGCATCCCAAAAAACTCAGTTGATTTTGTATTCCACGGTGGTTCAGGATCCTCACAAGCCGAAATAGAAGAGTCCATAGGCTATGGAGTAATTAAAATGAATATAGACACTGACCTTCAGTTTGCTTTTACTCAAGGTATTCGTAATTATATGAACGATAAAGTAGAGTACCTAAGAAATCAAATTGGAAACCCTGAGAGTTCTGATCAACCTAACAAAAAATATTATGATCCAAGAAAATGGTTGAGGTTGGGAGAAGACACTTTCAAAGAGCGATTAATAAAAGCATTTGAAGACTTAAATAACATTAATACTCTATAAATTTCTTTTATTTATATATTTGATTAAAACGAAAATATGAGTTGGTTTAAAAGAAGTGAAAAGGGAATTCACACCAAAACAGAAGAAAAAAAAGATACTCCTAAAGGTTTATGGTACCAAAGTCCCACAGGAAAAATTATTGAAGCCAAAGAACTTGCTAATAACAAATATGTTAGTCCAGAAGATGACTATCATGTACATATTGGTAGTAAAGAATATTTTGAAATCCTATTTGACAATAATGAATTTGAAGAATTTGATAAAAAACTCAAATCAAAAGATTTTTTAAAATTTGAGGATTCTAAAAAATATATTAATCGTCTTAAGGAAGCTCACAAAAAAACAGGTCTGTATGATGCAATTAGGACTGCTGTTGGAATGTCAAAAGGAAGAAAACTTGTAATTGCTTGTATGGACTTCAGATTTATTGGAGGATCAATGGGTTCTGTTGTAGGCGAGAAAATTACACGTGCAACTGACTATGCTATCAAACACAAACTACCTTTACTAATAATTTCTAAATCTGGAGGAGCTCGGATGATGGAATCAGCAACTTCTTTGATGCAAATGGCAAAAACATCAGCAAAATTAGCTCAGTTTTCAGAGTCAAAACTACCTTATATTTCTTTATGTACGGACCCTACAACTGGAGGAATTACTGCATCTTATGCAATGTTAGGTGATATAAACATTGCTGAACCTAAAGCTTTAATTGCCTTTGCTGGCCCAAGAGTAGTAAAGGATACAACTGGCAAAGAGCTGCCAGAGGGCTTTCAAACTAGTGAATTCCAACTAGAAAAAGGTTTTTTAGATTTTATTTCTCATCGAAATGATCTAAAAGACAAGATAAATTTATACATCGATTTGATTTTAAATCTGCCCATTAGAAACTGAAGTCATTTTTATATTTTTCTGAATTGATAGTGAAATATATTGTTTTAGGTATCTTAAGTTGTATCTTTGAATTTAATTAGAAAACTATTTACATAAAAATTATTAAATTAATGTTGGCATGTATAATTCAAAAGAAATAAAAGAAGGTATCTTTAAAAAATATGCAAATTCTAAAAAAGATACGGGATCACCAGAAGGTCAAATAGCTCTCTTCACACATCGCATTGAACATTTATCTGCACATCTCAAAATAAATCGTAAAGATTACAACACAGAACGTTCTCTTGTTCGATTGGTGGGTAAGAGAAGAAGCCTTTTAGACTATTTGAAATCCAAAGATATAGAGAGATACCGAAATATTGTCAAAGAATTAGGTTTACGTAAGTAACAAAAATATAACTTTTTACTGATCGTAGTTTTTCATTGGTTGCTTCAACACACAACGATAATAATAACCAAAAAATGAAAAATGATTCCAAAAATTTTTAAACAAGAAATTCGTCTTGAGGACGGTAGGACAATTTCCTTAGAAACTGGGAAATTAGCAAAACAAGCAGATGGATCTGTTGTAGTTAGGATGGGGGATTGTATGCTTTTAGCAACTGTAGTTTCTTCAAGAACTGCTAGTCCAGTTGACTTTTTACCCCTAACTGTAGACTATAGAGAAAAATTTGCTGCAGCAGGAAGATTTCCTGGAGGCTTCTTCAAGCGTGAAGCACGACCAAGTGATCAAGAAGTGCTTACTATGCGACTAGTAGATAGAGTATTACGTCCTTTGTTTCCAAGTGACTACCATGCTGAAACACAAATAATGATCCAACTGATGTCTCATGATGATGAAGTCATGCCTGATGCACTAGCTGGATTAGCAGCTTCAACCGCAATTCAACTCTCAGATATTCCTTTTGAATACCCAATTTCAGAGGTGCGAATTGCACGGGTTGATGGAATGTTTGTCATAAACCCAAGTAAGAAGCAACTTACAGAATCCGATATTGACATCATGATTGGTGCAAGTGAACATTCTGTTGCAATGGTGGAAGGTGAATTTGATGAAATTTCTGAGGAAGAAATGCTTGATGCTATTTACTTTGGACATAATGCAATTAAAGATCAAATTAAAGCTCAGGTCTCTTTAGCTCAAGCTGCTGGTAAAAAAGAAACTAGAATCTATGAAGAAGAAGAGAAAGATGTTGATCTACAAAAAGAAATTATAAAAGCTACATATCAAGAATTTTATGATATAGCAAAAAAAGGACTTTCAAAAGGAGAGCGATCTGAGGAGTTCTTACAAATTAAAGAAAATTACATTGAAAAAATTTCTGAAGAGGAGTTTGAGGAAAAAATGGATTTGATTTCTCGATATAGTAAAGAATCGCAAAAGAAAGCTGTTCGAGACCTCGTATTGAATGAAGGTATCCGTTTAGACGGAAGAAAAACCACTGAAATACGCTCTATTTGGTGTGAGGTAGATTATCTGCCTTCAGCACATGGCTCTTCAATTTTTACTCGGGGAGAAACCCAGGCATTAGCTACAGCAACTCTTGGAACCTCAAGGGAGGCTAATGTTATTGATTTGCCAACTGAACAGGGAGAAGAACGATTTTACTTACACTATAATTTTCCTCCATTTTCAACAGGAGAAGCTAGACCCTTAAGAGGAACATCAAGACGTGAAGTAGGTCATGGAAATTTAGCTCAAAGAGCTTTGAAAAAAGTTGTTCCTGAAGATTGTCCATATACGATTCGTGTAGTATCTGAAGTCCTGGAATCAAATGGCTCTTCATCAATGGCAACTGTATGTGCAGGAACCATGGCCCTTATGGATGCAGGGGTGCAAATTGAAAAACCTGTTTCTGGAATTGCAATGGGTCTAATAACTGAAGGTGATAAGTTTGCCGTTTTATCTGATATTCTAGGTGATGAAGATCACCTAGGTGATATGGATTTTAAAGTAACTGGGACAGCTGACGGAATTACAGCATGTCAAATGGACATTAAAATCAAAGGGTTGAGCTTTGATATAATGAAACAGGCTTTAGACCAAGCCAGAGAGGGAAGATTACATATTCTAAATCATCTAACAGATACGATTGCTGTTCCAAATAAGAAGGTCAAAGAACATGCACCTAAGATGATTTATCGTCGAATTAATAATGAGTATATCGGTGCACTAATTGGACCTGGAGGGAAAGTTATACAGGAGCTTCAGAAAGAATCTGATTGCACTATTGTAATTAACGAAGATCCTGTTACTGAAGAAGGAATTATTGAAATTTTGGGAACTTCTCCTCAAGGTATTGCTATGGTAGAAGCTAAAATTGATTCGATAATTTTCAAGCCCGAAGTGGGAAAAACCTATGAAGTAAAAGTAATAAAGATGCTTGATTTTGGAGCTGTAGTTGAATATACAGAGGCTCCAGGTAATGAAGTGTTACTACATATTAGTGAGCTGGCATGGCAAAGAACAGAAAATGTAAGTGATGTAGTTAATATGGGAGATATACTAGAAGTTAAATATTTTGGTATTGATTCACGTACTCGCAAAGAAAAAGTATCTCGTAAAGCATTACTGCCTCGCCCAAATAAAAAAGATTAATTTATGTACACTTTTTGAAACATTACATCGTTTTGTACGTATTACTAATGATACTTTGAATTAATATTAGATAATGAGACAACTTAAAATAACCAAACAGGTTACTAATCGTGAAACAGCTTCCTTAGACAAATACCTTCAAGAAATAGGTAAAGTAGATCTGATTACTGCAGAGGAAGAAGTAGAATTAGCGCAGAGGATTAAAGCTGGTGATCAGATAGCACTGGAAAAATTGACTAAGGCAAACTTACGTTTTGTTGTCTCTGTAGCAAAACAATACCAAAATCAAGGTTTAACTCTTCCTGATTTAATTAATGAAGGAAACTTAGGTTTAATTAAAGCTGCACAACGTTTCGATGAGACTCGTGGATTTAAGTTTATCTCTTATGCCGTTTGGTGGATTCGTCAGTCAATTTTACAAGCTTTAGCAGAACAATCTCGTATTGTAAGACTTCCACTTAATAAGATTGGTTCAATAAATAAAATTAATAAGACTTATGCTTTTTTAGAACAAGCGCATGAACGTGCTCCATCTGCAGAAGAGATTGCAAAAGAGTTAGATATGACTATAAATGATGTAAAAGAATCTCTTAAAAATTCTGGAAGACATGTTTCAATGGATGCACCTTTAGTTGAAGGAGAAGATTCCAACTTATACGATGTATTGAATAGTGGAGAATCTCCAAACCCTGATAAGTCATTACTCCACGAGTCACTTCGAACTGAAATCGAAAGAGCCCTTGAAACACTTACACCAAGAGAGGCCGATGTTGTTCGTTTATACTTTGGTTTAGGTAATCAACATGCAATGACCTTAGAAGAAATTGGAGAAACTTTTGATCTTACAAGAGAACGTGTTCGCCAAATCAAAGAAAAAGCTATTCGCAGACTGAAACACACCTCAAGAAGTAAAATTCTTAAAACCTATTTAGGGTAAACTTAAAGGCAGCCATCTGGTTGCCTTTTTTGGTATCTTTAACATTTAAATAATTTACATGTCTAAAATAATTGCACCTTCTATTCTTGCTGCTGATTTCGCCAACCTAAAACGTGATATAAAAATGGTAAATGAAAGTCAAGCTGATTGGTTTCATGTTGATATCATGGATGGTGTTTTTGTTCCAAACATTTCATTTGGGATGCCTGTACTAAAAGTTATTCAAAAACTGGCAAAAAAACCATTAGATGTTCATTTAATGATTGTAGATCCTGATCGTTACATTGAAACTTTTGCAGAATTAGGGTCTAAAATCCTTACTGTACATTTTGAAGCATGCATTCATTTACACCGAAGTATTCAAATGATTAAAGATTGTGGAATGAAAGTTGGAGTAGCCTTAAACCCTCATACACCCGTAAGTAATTTGGTAGATATAATACAGGATATTGATCTAGTATGTTTGATGAGTGTAAATCCTGGGTTTGGGGGACAATCATTTATAGAAAATACATATGAGAAAGTAAAAAAACTTAAATCTTTAGTGGAAAAGAAAAAAGGGACATGTCTCATTGAAATAGACGGTGGTGTAACAGATAAAAATATAGTAAAATTAATTTCTTGTGGTGCAGATGTTCTTGTTGCAGGAAGTTATATTTTTAAAGCCCAAAATCCTTCCGAAAATATTCAACTTTTAAAAGAAATTTAGTTGCGTTTTGACTTAAATTGAACCCTTCGATTGATAGCTCTTCCTTGAAGACTTTCATTGTCTCCAATAGGATCTTCTTCACCAAAACCTATAACTTCTAAACGTTTTTCTGGTACACCTATATTAATCAAATATTGACGAACAGCTTTAGCTCTTTTTACTGATAAATCAGTATTGTATTTTTCATCTCCATCTGATGAAGCATAACCTTCTATCAACAGTTTCCCATCAGGATTTTCATCTAGAAGTGTTTTGATTTTTTGTAAATTTTCAATTGACTTACGTCCTAAAATCTGGTGACTATTTGCTGGGAAATTAATCCGTGATCCGAATTCATTTAATGTTTTTACAATTTCGCCTGACAATTCTGGACAACCGTTATTCTCTTGCGAGCCTGGTTCCTCAATACAAAGATCTTCGTTGTCAGTAACTCCATCTCCATCAGTATCAGGCCAAGGACAACCATTGTTTTCTAAAGGCCCAACTTGATCTTGACATTCATCAAGATTATCAATCAATCCATCGCCATCAGTATCAGGACAACCATTCATTTCTATTGTTCCTGCCTTCTCAGGACAAGAGTCATCAGGATCAGCAATTCCATCTCGATCAGTATCAATGCAACCATTAAATTCTAGTACTCCAGGAATTTCAGGACACTTATCGTCCTTATCAATAATTGTATCGCCATCTGAATCTGGGCAGCCCTCAAATTCTTTTAGACCAGGTTCATTAGGACACTTATCTTTTTTATCAGAAACACCATCGTTATCAGCATCACCAGAACCAAACCCAAGGCTTAATCCTAAGAAATGCTGTAAGTGATCAAACCCGTCGTTTTCGTTCATAGATCGATATGTAGATTGGAGGTTGATCGCTAACTTATCATTCAAATTAAATAACAAACCAATTCCGCCAAAAAAGGTTCTGCTTGTTTCAGATGATGGAAAAATTCCAGGCCTATCTTGACCATCTGCAAATTGAGAAAAACCATATCCTCCAATTAGATTAGGTACCACTTTACCATTTATAAGATTAATTTTTAAAAACCCGTCTAATGAATTGTATGTGTATGATTCGATAAAGTTATTGACATTTCCAAGTGATGTTTGTGCACCAATTGATACTCCTGCTCCTAAATGACGACTTAAGCTTATAGCTGGAGCACCAAAATTTATACCTGATTCAATGTTTTCGCCCTGTAAGTTTATTAAATTAGAATTTAAAGATAATAACCATGGGTTATCTTGATTTTGTGCTTCAATTTTAGAAAACAAGAAAAAAATTAGTACTAAGGAGGATACGTAATATAAAAATGATTTCATAGTTTATGAATAGTGTCTAAACCAATAACAGCAAAATGTTATGTTTATTGCTTTTGAGAATTAAAAAGAAAATTACTTGTCTTCTAAATCTTTGCTACCCTTAAAAATCTTAGGGAACTTTCTTTCAATCCAATCAGGAATATAATTTTGGTTTTCATCTTCCTCCAATCCTGTAGCCGTTGAGATAACTGCATATAAAATTACACCACCTACAATTATGACAGCTCCAATAATTACAATTATGAGTTCATTCATTGGTTTAATATTAAACTATAATCGAATTTACAAAAAAAAATCTATTCCCTAAAAAAATTATTGTCTGCTTATAATTTCATAAAATCTTCTTCTATAACCATTGAGAAATATTTTAGAAAATCTTGAGCATTTTTATACGAAAATATAATAGGTGGTTTTATTTTAATAACATTCTTACAGGGACCGTCAGTACTCAAAAGTATTCCAAAGAATTTCATTCTGTTAATAAAATATTCTGCTTTTTCTCTCATGGGATTGTTCTGTCTATCTACGAATTCAACTCCAAGAAACAAACCTTGGCCACGAACTGATCCAATAAAAGAATAGCTTTTAGCCAACTGTTTGAGTGCCTTTTTTAAATATCCTCCTACCTTGAATGCATTTTCTTGAAGATTTTCTTCCAAAACTATTTGCAAAACTTTATCAGCAATTACACAGGATACTGGGTTTCCTCCGAATGTATTAAAAAACTCCATACCATTATTAAATGTATCTGCAATTTCAGGTGTACATACAACAGCTGCTACAGGATGTCCATTACCCAGAGGTTTTCCAATTGTAACAATATCAGGAATAACATTATGTAACTGGAATCCCCAAAAATGAGATCCCATTCTTCCACAACCAGTTTGAACCTCATCGACTACACAAAGTCCTCCTGATTTCCTAACCTCTTTAAAGACTTTAGCCAAAAATCTTTTAGGCAATTCAATTTGTCCGCCACAACTTATAATTGGTTCAATAATGATTCCTCCCAAATGCTTTTTTTGTTTTTGCAACTTTTCAATAAGTTTAATTACTTCTCCTACGTAACTCGAAGTTGTATCATTTCCGCGATACTTACCTCTAAAAGAATCTGGAATAGGAAAAATATGGGTGTTTTCTGGCCTTCCATTTCCTCCTTTACCATCAAACTTATAGGAACTCACATCTACACAACCATTAGTGTTTCCATGATAACCATATTCGCAAGCAAGAATTTGATTTGATCCTGTGAATGTTTTAATCATTCGTAAAGCAAGCTCATTCGCCTCACTCCCTGAATTTACAAAATGAACAACACTTAATGAAGGAGGTAATGTAGAAATCAAACGTTTAGCTAATTGGGTAATACTTTTATGTAAATAACGAGAGTTGGTATTGAGTTGAGCCATTTGCATCTGTCCTACTTTTACAACTTTTGGATGTTCATGGCCCACATGTGCAACATTATTAACCATATCCATATAATGTCGGCCATCTTGATCTACTAAAAAAATACCTTCGCCACGTACAATTTGAATCGGTTGTTTATATTGAAGTTTCATACCCCTACCTAGGTTGTGTTTTCGATCTTTAATAATCAACTTTGAATCCTTTTTTTTAGATAAATTTAAATAAGATGATTTAAAAAACAGGTTCGGGTTAGGACAAAGGGATTTCCAAGTTGCTAATTCTTTTTGGTAACCAACTCCAGGAAAATCATTTTTATAGTCCAACAACGAAAGTAAAACTTGAAAATGAAGATGGGGAGCCCAATTGCCATTCTCATTACAATCACCAATCCAGCCTATAAAATCTCCTTTATTAATTTTATCTCCAATCTGTGTTTTAGATAATGTTTTTTTTGATAAGTGTCCATATAGGGTGTAAAAAGTTAGATGGTTTATTTTATGCTCTAAAACAATCAATCCACCAAAAGTTTTTTCACCCTTATCATTAGTAATCATTACGACTTTACCTTTAAAAATCGCATTAATAGGAGTTCCTGCAGGAATCCAAAAATCCACTCCTAAATGAAGACATCTTTTTTCTAGGCCTTGGGTTCCCTCGTTGTCATAGGTTTTTGAACTATAAAATACTCGAGATTCTAGATATCCTCCAGCAATGAGTTTGTCTAAATTTTCTTTTTGAAGGGCTTTAATTTTATATTGAAAGTAATCTAGATCATTATACTCTTCTTTTGTACCTAGCCAATTACTACTAACACTTAAATCTAAGAAATAGATTTTTTCTTTTTTCAGAGTGGGAAAAAGAGAACTAAAATTGATCTTTTTGGTTTTAGTCCATTTTATAAATTCTGAATAATTTGGGTGGGGTTCAAATCCACAAACTTCACGAAATCGATAATGAGCAAATTCCTCATTCACCTTTACCCACTTTTGTAGAAGTTCCCAAGCAGGTTGTTCACTTATCCATAAATACTCATTTAAAGGATTTTCAATTTTGTTTATAGCAGATTTAGTTACTGAAACAATAAGTCGGATAGCAATAAGATTATATAAAAATTCAAGTTCATTTTCATTAAGTGGAAAAGAATGGTGGTATCCACTAACTACTGCAAGTGATGCTTCTAGTGGATCTGGAACCTCCATAATGGCATATGCGCATGTAATTGCAAGGTCATTGATAATTTGCGTATGGATAGCATCACCATAATCAATCAATGAAATAACTTCTGGATTTAAAATATTATCTGAAACAATAATATTATTATTATTGGCGTCGTTATGCACTATACTTTTTCTTAAACTATTATAAGTCTTGTGTTTTTTTTTAAATGCATTTGTGAAACCCACTATTAAATTTCTTTGATCGAGATTAAAAAGTTCAAAATGTTTCTCGACCCAAAGACTTTGAGACAAGTCCCAATCAAATTTCCTAATCGCATAAGCATGGTTAAAAGTTTGTAATGTTTTAGTAACATTTCCACAACTTTTACCTAGACTTAATAACAATTGCTCAGAATGAGGATTTACATGACTCCATAACCTTCCAGAGGTCCATGTAAGCAAACGCAAATACTTTTTTTTACCACTTTTGTGTTGAATTAAAACTATTGAATTTCCTTTTTTATCACATATTTCTTTTGGAGCTTTTTGTCCATTTAGATGTAAAAGAAGTTTTTTTTGAAAATCAAGGAAATCTAATTCAATATTTTCTGGAGTTATTTTGAAAACATATTTATTTCCTTTTTCAGCTATTACTTTAAAATTTTGATCTATTTCACCAGGGAGTGGGTATAATTTTCCCTTTATTTTGTAATGACTGTTAAGTAATTGAGTTGCTTTCTCTGTATCTATATCCCAGTAGGTATCTTTTGGATTCAATGAATATAATTGTATAAAGGCTCAAGATAATAAAACCTATAAATTAAAAATTAATAGATATTGTTAGTACTCGCTTTAGGAGTTTTTAAAATATTTATAAGTGACCCAGGGAGGATTCGAACCCCCAACCCCCAGAGCCGAAATCTGATATTCTATCCAGTTGAACTACTGGGCCTATTCATAAAATTACAAAATATGTTTTACCCTTACTATATTTATAAAAATATAAATTTAAATTTCGACTGTATAATATACTCTCAAAATAAATTATGATTTTGTTAAACCCAAACAAAAAAAGTCTTAAATTCGTTAACATTTTTTTAACAAAATAAAATATATGATGAAATTCAAATCTAAAAAACTGAAATTAAAAGTCTTATTATGGACATTTTTAATTCCAGTAATTTCCTTTGCTCAGCAATCGATTTCAGGAACGATAACTGATGCTGACACTGGTGAGCCTCTTTTAGGGGTAACTGTTCTTGTTCAAGGAACAAACAAGGGAACTGTATCTGACTTTGATGGAAATTATTTAATAAGTAATATAGATGCAGGAGACTATGTTTTAGAAGTTTCATATACAGGATATTCAAAACTGTCTCAAAATGTTAGTGTTGGATCCTCAGATATTAGTCAAGATCTTCAAATGACTTTTTCAGCTTCTGAATTAGATGAGATTGTTGTCACTGGTACTGGGGCCCCTGTTGCGAAAAAACAACTAGGAAATAGTATAGGATCAATTACGACAGCAAGCCTAGAGCAACTACCAATTAATTCTTTTTCAGATCTATTAGCAGGACGTGAACCAGGTATTGTAGCATTTCCTTCTGGTGGACTAACAGGTGAGGGCGCCCAAATTCGAATTCGTGGTAATGCTTCACTATCACAGTTAAATGAGCCTATCGTTATTGTTGACGGTATTCGTATTGACCGTGGTGGAGGATTCGGTGGAGGTTTTGTTGGATCTGGAGGAGGTGGCTCAACATCTCGTCTAGATGACATCAATCCAGAATCAATTGAAAGAGTTGAAATTCTTAAAGGTGCTTCTGCAGCAACATTATTTGGAACTGAAGCAAGTAATGGGGTAATTCAAATCTTTACAAAAAAAGGTCAAACTGGTGCACCTCGATTTAGTTTTAAGGCTACCCAAGGGTTTATTAATTATCCTATAGGTGCTGTTCCTGATAATACAGGATGGACTGGAAGCGCAACAAAGGCAGCTGAATTATCTCAATTTTATGGCTATACTGTAAGACCTTATGAGCTTATAAGTTTTAACGCACTTGAGGATCTTTATGAAACAGGAGTTCAAAATACTGTTAATGCAAATGTTTCCGGAGGTAGCGAAAAAATAACCTATTTTACTTCTGCCAGATACTCTTATACCGATGGTCCCTTTGGTGGTCAAGAAAGAGACGGTTATCTTGAGGGACAACAAACTAATGCAACAGATATAGATAGGCTTGCTCAGTTTAATATTAATCTAAATGTTAATCCATCTGATAAAGTGAGCATAAGACTTACTCAGGGATTCACTTCAAGATTTAGTACTACTGCTGAAAACAACAATAATATCTATGGAGTTGGATCCTTGGCACAGTTCAGTAAACCTGAACTTGTTTCTGAAAATAATACAACAGGAAC
>MDTG01163736.1_pt1 | contig 15691 bp, 16 predicted proteins | sample 811421 | NCBI WGS metagenome assembly MDTG01 (sample SAMN05326645, study PRJNA326480) | marine metagenome | isolation source: seawater | place: Pacific Ocean: South East | collected 2011
ATATTTATTGATTTATGTGGAATAAAAAAAGGCTTTTTATAAAAGTAATAAAAGATCCTAAAATATATTTGTTTGGGTTTTAAGTATTTTATTGTGTTTAAATACCTACCTATTTTTTTGAGATAATTCACTTTAATGAAGGTCTTCTGCTTCAATTGATTTTTTTGACACATTAACCAACTCATTAAAATCTATTGGAAAAGCCTTGCCTTTGCTTATTGATTCATAAATTGAAGATATCATTTTTTCTTGTCCTTTATTTATATAAACATTGTTTTTTGAATTGAAATTACTCCAGCCGTAACCTTTCATTTGCTTAAAGTTATCAATTTCTAAAATTTTCTCTTCACAGAAAATCTTTATCTTTTCCTTTGAATAAGATTTCGACCCATTTGAAAAATAATTTATCACACCAATTGATCCGTCTTTAAATCTTAAAGATATACATGAGGTATCTTTTGTAATATTAGATTCATTTCCCATGGAAATAGATTTAATCTCTACAATTGGAGAATTGGATAAAAATGTCAATAAGTCTATATAGTGGCAGGCCTCTCCCACAATCCTTCCCCCTCCAATTTCTTTATCTAAAGTCCAGTGGTCTAAAGGCACTCTTCCAGCATTCATTGTAGCAATAAAAGATTTAGGAGATTTAATGGTGTCTAAAAGAGATTTTGCTTTTTCAATCAACGGTGAAAACCTTCTATTGAAACCTACAATCAATTGCTTATCAGATTTTTTATAAGCCTTCTCTACATCTTTTAGAGATTCCTTTGTTATTGCTAAGGGTTTCTCAACAAATACATTTTTATTATTTTTAAGAGCTAAGCATACTTGCTCAGCATGTTTATTGTGTCTAGTGGCTATGACAACTAAATCACTTTTATCCTTCATAACTACATTAATATCTGTAGTTATGCTTTTAAAATTATATTTTTCTCCAAATAGAGTGCTTGAAACACCTCCCTTACTTGCAATAGTCTCAAAATCAAAGCCAACCTTTTTGAAAATTGGCATTAAAACTCTTGTGGCATAATTTCCTGCACCAATAAAACTTACTTTTGGTTTATTGATACCGGTTTTAGCTAGATTGTTATTGATTTGTATTGTTCTCTTAATTTCTTCATCTTTATAATTAAGAATAATTCCCAAACTATTTGAGATTGCTAGCTCTTGATATGCTTTTTTAGCATCGTCAAGAATATAGTTTGAGGAAGAAATACTATTAACTTGAATCTTTTTTTGTAACATTAGATCTAATACTGCTTGAAAGTTTCTATTTTCTGTCCAACGAACAAACTCAATAGGATAATCGAGACCTAATTCTTCATAGTTTTTACTATATCTACCAGGTCCATAAGAACATGAAACTTGAAAGGTTATCTCCTTCTCATAGAAATCAGATCTATCAATATCTAGGCCAACAACACCAATTAGAATAATCCTGCCTCTCTTTCTACATAAAGTAGCAGACTCTTTGATTATGGCATTTGATTTGCTGCTTGCAGTTATTATTACTCCATCATATCCAGCTTGATTTGGAATTAGAGCATTATTTAAAAGCTGCTCAGCTGATCCAAAAGTTTTTATGCCGTATGAGGAAGCAATTTCTTGTTTGCTTGCATCTGGATCGACGCCTATTACATTACAACCATTAGCCTTAAGTATTTGTACAGTTAAAAGCCCTATCAAACCTAAACCTATAACAACAAAAGATTCACCAATTTCCGGCTTGATCAATCTTATCCCTTGAAGAGCAATTGATGAAGGAACTACAAAAACAGCTTCTTCATCAGTAACATCATCTGGTATTGCGGCTACTAAGTTTTTGTTTACTGCTACACATGTAGAATGGCCTCCATTTGAAACAACACGTGTTCCTTTTTTAAAGCCATTTTTAGGTCCTTCCAATACTACACCTACATTACAATAGCCCATTTCTAATGGTTCATTCATTCTGGACATAACAGCTTCAAATGTAGACGCTATACCTTCAGATTTTAATTTTTCTAATACCATTTTTACCTTTTCAGGTTGCTGTTTTGCTTTATTGAACCAATTGGCTTGCCCAAATTGAAGCATCATTTTTTCAGTTCCTGTAGAAATTAAGGTCTTTGTAGTTTTAATTAGATACTCTTCTTCTAATCTTAAGGGGTCAGGAGCTTCGATAATCGAAATTTCTCCATTTTTTAAGTTTTGCAAGAGCTTTTTCATTTATCGATATTATCATTAATCTTAAGCTTCTGTTCAACTGATGGGTAGTTTATGAGGACAGCTCTATACTTGCCTTTAAAAACAAAAATACTTCCAGCTCCACACCCAACTGTTCCTGTTTCTTTTATTAACTTTGATATATCTTCATGTGATTTAGCGCCACCTAGAAAGGTAATTGGGATTTGTGAAGCTTCATAACAATTTTTTGCTAGCTTTAAATCATAACCATTCATCGTTCCATCTCTATCAATATTATTTATTACTATTTCACCAGCACCCAAATCAGAAAATTTTTCTATTTCTTTAATGACATCATTTGATACCTTATTTTTTCCCCTATTAATAAAAATTTGATAATTTCCAAGAAAATCTCTTTTAACATCTAGAACTACAACAATACTTTGTGAACCAAATTTGTTAGCCAACTCAGTACATAAATTTGGATTTTGAAAAGCAGAAGATGATATACAAACTTTTTCAATGCCATAATTAATTAATCTCTCTGCTTGATCTAAGGAATTAATCCCACCGCCATAACTAATTGGCATTCTAGATTGTTCTGCTATATCTTTGAGTAATTCAAAATTAATCTCTTTGTTTAAATTGGATGCCTCATAGTCAATAATTGCTAATTCATCAGCATGTTTTTCATTAAAAATTTTAACGGCATTTAAAGGATCTCCTATATATTTAGGATTAGAAAATTTTACAGTTTTATCTAAATAATCATGGTTGAGTAATAAAAAGGGGATGATTCTTGGTCTTAGCATTATATTTTAGAGAAGTTTTTTAGAAGCTTGCTACCATTAGAGTGACTTTTCTCTGGGTGAAATTGAAACCCAAAAATATTATTTTTTTTGAATCCGCTTATAAAATTTTTTCCAAAAAAAGTTTCAGCTATAATTTCATTTTCGTTAGTCTGCTCTATTCTGTATGAATGCAAAAAATAAAAACCTTCTTTGCAATCAATTCCATTAAATATTTTGCAGTTATTTTTTAATTGCACTTCATTCCAACCCATATGAGGAACTTTTATTCCGCTAGTTGGTAAAATTTTTTTTACTTCAGCGTCAATAAAACTTAAACCAGCCTTAGAACCTTCATCGCTTTTTTTACAAAATAAGTGCATCGCTATACAGACACCCAATATTGGCTTTTCTTTTACAATTACATCTTCTTTTAATTGATCAAAATATGATTTGGATTCAAGCTTATTCATTCCATCATCGAATGAACCTACACCAGGCAAGATAAGATGAGAGCAATTTTTAAGTTCTTCCTCAGATTTTATTATTTTGCACTTAATATTCTCTTCATTAAGCATTTTATAAAAAGCATTTATATTGCCTAAGCCATAATCAATTATGCCGATCATCTTTTACCACCAAGCTCTAGCCCAGCCAATCTCATTGCCCATGCTCCAAAATTATAGACATCCCCTTGGTTTTTAAAATCTTTAAAACTCTTGTTGGGTAAGTCGAAGTAACTCTGTAATTCATCAACAGATATCCCAAGTTTCTTAGCAATATATTCAAATTCATGTCTAATATTTTCTTGATCATATGGTTTCTTCATTAATTGTTCTAAAGCTTCCTCTCTAGTCATTTGATTGGTTAAAATTAAACTTGAAAACTGAACTTTTCTTGTATCAAAACCAAATTTTTCGAATAGCCAGTAACTTTCATAGAACTTTGTAAATCGAGATTCAAAATGTTTCTGAGGATATGGTTGGAAGCCATAACAAGTTTCTAAAGTTTCCAATGCTTGTTTTTTATTGTATTCCATTAAATCTAGAAGTTTATGAACCCTGATTCCTTTGAAATAAGGAAGCCATATTTTATGCCAAATAATATTGGTTAATGGGTAATCTTTCAATTGTATATTTCCATGTTTTTTTTGAATATCAAGAATTTGTATATTATCAGATTGAAAATACATCCATTCTTTAGGGTTCCTGACACACTCAGTAGAAAAATTCGCTCCGGTTACTATAGATTTTATATTGTGCTTGTCAGCGAATTTATACATTGTCGCAAAAAATGCGTGGTCTTGAGGGGTATCAATATGAGGAACTCCAGACTTAAAAAATGATAGTTGCAAATCTTTCATTTCATTCCAATTTATTACTTCCGTATATAAATCTAGATTTAACTTTTCTACTAAGTTTTCTATATTATTTGTCGCTAACTGTGAATTCCATCCAGCATCTACATGGAAAACAAGAGGTCTAAGATTGAATTCTTTTACTACTAAATGAAGTAAATATGAGCTATCAATACCTCCACTCAGACCAAGAATGCAGTCAAAATCTTTATTTTTTGATTCATTTTTCATAGAAGAGATTATTGTCTTTAATTGATTGTGATGGCCTTGACCATAATGCCAATTTGGTAGTATTTTTTCTGAGAAGGTCTTACAGTGATCACAAACTCCATTCTCATCAAAGATGATATTTGAATCCGTTTCGTCCATTACACAGTTTTTACAAATTTTCATTCAGAATATCCCTAAAACTTTTTCCCATTGATTCTATACTGCAATTTTCTTTATAGTAACTAAAACAAAATTTTTCCATCTCTAGCTGATGTTCGATATCATCAATCAGTCTAATCATTACATTTACTACCTCCTTCTCATCATTGACCAAAAATCCATTTTTTCCATGGACTATATTATTTATTTCACCGCCTGTGATGGCATTTTTTTTTGTTATGAAAGGAGTTCCAAAGCCTATGCTTTGCAATACTGCCAATCCAGCTTGGCCGTATGAAATAGTTGCATAGCTTCTTCTATAGAGAGGGATTAAATCTTCGTAAGAATCAATATGGCCATGAAAAATAACATTATTCGATATGTTTAAATTTTCAACTAATTTTTGCAAATTTCTTTTTTCAGGACCATCTCCTACAAAGTGGAAAAAGAGATTTCTTTTAGCTTTAGTAAGCACTTTAGAAAAACAGAGAATAGCAGTCTCATTTTGTTTTCTTTTGTGCAATGAACCAACATTTATAAAAGAATCAACCTGTTCTGTATCATTCATATTAATTTCTGGCACGGATATTGTGTTATTTGCTACGTAGAAATTATTTTTATTGAAGTTTTCAAATTTAGCTTTAATTTGATTGTTATAGAAAATTACTTTATTTCTTTTAAGCAGTAAGATTTTTTTAAAAAAATCAGCAATATAGCTTCCTGTATCTAATCCCCACCAAATCCAATTTATTTTCTTTTCAAAATAAAACATGCCCATGATTATAGAAATCCATCTTATGTCAAACATCCCAACTATTTTGTTCGGATTTTCTTTTACAAGAACTTGTAATAAATTTTTTTGGATAAAGAAGGGGCCAAATTTTTGGACAGGAACGGTAATTTCCTTAAAATTATTATTGCTTTTTACAATTTTTTTTCCTGAATGTATAACAACTATCTCGAAATATTTTGAGAGCTCTTCATAGAAATCAATTCTGTAATGAATTAAATAGTTCTGTATAAATACAACTTTTATTTTTGACATATATTTAATATTTTTTCTGTTACTTCATTCCAAGTAATTTTTTCCATTAAAATCTGATTTTGTTTTTCAATTTTATTATTTATGAGTGCTTCATTGCTTAATGCATTAAAAATGCATTTGTATACATCCATAGCATCATATGGATCAAAGTAAAAAGCTGAATCTTTGCATAATTCTCTCGCAAAATCTTTATTACTTGTAAATATTGGAATTCCTAGTGATTGAGCCTCTATGTAGGGCAGGCCATAGCTTTCTATTAGTGTTGGCATTAGTAAACCTTTAGAACTTTGAAGATAATCTAGCAACACTTTTCTTTCCAATCTGCCTTTTATGATTAATATTTTTTCTAGCTTCCTTTTATATACTTCATCAATAAATTTTTTTGAATTCTCATGGTCATTTTTAGTTATGGTTAATATTATTGATAGATCTTCATTATTTTCTTTAATCAATTCAGCAACTTCAAGAAGGATTTCAATATTTTTATGAGGGTAATAAACTGTTGGATAAACTAAATAATTTTTTAAAGAAATGCTCGATTTTCTTGGTAATTTTTTTTGATCTGGCTCAAGCCCCATATCAACAACAGAAATATTACAAAGAGAATAATTATCCTCTAACTTTTTTTTCATAAGCTCTGTTTGAGCTATCCATTTATTTACATATTTTAGTGATATTTCGAAAAGAAATAGTTTAATTTTTTTTGACAGATAATCATTAAATAACATTTTTTTCCAAATATCTTGATCTTTGTATACTGCATATGGCCAATCAAAATAAAACGTCTGTTCTATACTGGTTCTTATTGGAATATCACCAAAATTAATAACTCTATTAACCTCATACTCTTTGAGTATTTGATGAGCCTTGAAGAAATAGTAAAAGAAGACATTTAACTTATTTAATGGCTCTAGTATGATAAATTTTACCTCTGCATCCTTAAATATTTCAGCTGTAGCTTTATCAGCTATGACATAATAATTATGATTACTATTTTTTTGCAAAACATTTAACTGTTTCACTATATTGAACTTAAAGCCAACTGTACCACCGGCTCTATTTGTATAAAAATTAAGAGCAATATTCATATATACCCGGGTATAAAATTACAATATATTCTAGATTTTGAAGCCTGCAGAGCACGCATCATCGTAGAACATTTTGACGGTCTCTAATGAAAATTCTTCAAGATTTTTTCCAAAAGTACTCATTGCTTTAAGTATATCGGGAGTAACAGTAATTATGTCACAGCCGCATCTTTCAGCTTGAATTATATTTAAAGCTTCTCTTGGGCTGGCCCATAAGATTTCTTTTTCGGGGTTATCTTTTGTAAGTTCTACAGCAAATTGCATTATTGGCTCAGGGTCAATGCCAGCATTTGCTATTCTACCTGCAAACACTGATATAACACTCGGGGTCTCATTTAATATGCTTTCAGAAACATTTTTTATTTGTTCTTCAGTAAAAATTGCAGTTACATTAACTTTTACATTCTGAGAAGTAAGTTTTCTTATAAGATCATATGTTGGGACTGCTTTAGTATTTGTTACCGGAATTTTTACATAAACATTATCACCCAAATCTCTGAGCTTATAGGCCTGCTGTTCCATTTCGTCAAGTTCATCAGAAAATACTTCAAAAGATATTGGCATGTCAGTAATGTTTACCAAAGCCTCTTTTGCGAAAGCCATGTAATCTGTAATGCCAGATTTTTTCATCAATGTAGGGTTTGTAGTAAAACCAGATACAGATTTAGAGTTATATGCATGCATCATATCTTTAATTTCAGCACCATCAGCAAAAATTTTTAATTTCATTTAGTTGACTCCCATTTTGTTTCATTAACAGCAATTTTTGGATGCGATATAAGTAAATGCCAGATTACAGCTTGCCATCCCTCGGTATGTGGTGTTACGAGCGCTTCATCAAGAGTAGGTATTACTACTGTTAAATCACTAGATTGTTTTGTATATCCCCCATCTCTGCCGACAACACCCATTATCGATGCTCCCTTTTGACGAGCTAGGCTAATACAATTAACTAAATTAACACTTATATTTTTTTCTTTGCTGCCACCACCAACTGAGAACACAAAAATAGCATCATTTTCACTAAATTTGCTAACTGCAAGCCAGTTTGAGTATGCTGTATCCCACCCATCATCATTCACTCTTGCAGATAGCTCAGAAACATTGTCACTTGGAGTGTAACATTCAATATCTGCTAGCTTTCGAAAATCACATACAGCATGACTAGAATGACCTGCTCCTCCACCTGAACCAATAAAAAATATCCTGCCCTTTCTTTCTCTTATATTTGCAACCTCATCTGCAATTTTTTCCAGCAATTCAGGTTCTAAAAGTTGAGTTATTTTTTGTGTTTCATCTAAATATTTCTTGGCAAAGGTCATAATAAATCTTTCAATTTCAATATATGTGTACATTGTACACTTTTTTTAATTCCTTTGTTATAGCCGGTTTTTAGAAATATTGCCTTAATACCTGCATTTTCTGCAGCCTCTACATCTTTTATTGAATCTCCAATCATCACTGATTTTCGCTTTGAAAGCTTATACTTTTTAATATAATTTATGATTAATCCTGGCTGCGGTTTCCTACAATTGCAATTATCTTTATCATCATGAATACAATAAGATATTTCAGTTATATTTAACTCCTTTTTTATTAGTTCTGTCATAGAAATTAAATCTTTTTTTGATAGTTTGCCTCTAGCAACATCGGGCTGATTTGAAACAACAAAAATTCTTTTTTTATTTTTAAGTAGCGCATCTATAAATTCTTTTATTTCAGATCTAAAAATAAATTCATTTAAATTTCTTGGTGATGATACCTCTTTATATCGAATAATAACTTCATTAATTATTCCGTCTCTATCTAAAAATATATTATTGTATTCCTGCAGCATATTTTCTAAATTCTTCTAAACTTTTTGCACTACCTATTTCATAAAACCTTTTTTTTACGATGTAATGTTGTAAATTATTTTTTTCACTGAATCTTTCTTGCAAACAAGACAGATCAAAAGAATCAGGAAAATTATCAAAATTTTTATAAGATAAGATGCTTAGCCCATAATCAATAAAGTCTGCCCCATCAAGATTTTTTGTTTTTGAGTATGTAATATTTCCTTCGTTAAATTTACAGTTACTCTTATCATAGAGTCCATTATTCTTGAAAATAGTAAGAAGTGGGCCTTCATTCTTCTTGTACTTACTGATTAAATCTTCTAAATCAATATCAAGATAAGAATCACCATATGTAACAAAAAAAGGTCCTTTTAATTTTTTAGAAATTTTTTTAACTGCTCCACCAGTACCATTAAAAATATTGTCATCAAAAGAAAAAAAATAATTTACTCCTGATACCTTGTTTTCTTTGAGATACTCTAGGAATTTATCTGAAAGATGCCCAAGACAGAAATATATATCCTTTACTCCTTGCTTAGCAAAATTTTCTATTATGTAAGATAAGAATGGTTTTTTATTCACCATTAACAGAGATTTTGGTGTTTCTTTTGCCAAATGTCCTAACCTTTTAGCCTTTCCCCCACATAATATTATTAAAGGGTACATTATAGATTTATTATCTCAGCACCTTGGCTGACAAATGAGAAATCAACTACTCTTAAATTATTTTCTCTTAATTTCTTTATGAGGTTGTTTTTATCTTCTATTTGAAAAAGTATAAAACCTCCTCCTCCTGCTCCAATAACTTTTCCCCCATTTGCTCCACAAGCCCTACCAAAATCATAAATATCATCTATTTTTTTACTGGTCATTCCTGGGCTTCTTTTTTTCTTATTCATCCAATGCTCATGCATTATTTTTCCATATTCATTAAAATCTTTTTTTTGTATTAATTCCAAGGATATCCTGCCTAATTCTTTAGTCTTGTCTAGATTATCTAGCATATTTGAATCCAAAGATTCGGTTTTCGTTTTTTGATCTGAAAGTATTTTGGATGCGCTTCTTGTTGAACCTGTATAAACCATAACAAGATTTGAGGAAAATTCATGAAAATCATCAATACTGTTATAAACAAGATTATTGACAACACTCCCATCTTTTTTAAATGTGAATTCTCTTACTCCTCCAAGTGCGCTTATATATTGATCCTGTTTTCCTATTGGTTCTTTAAGCTTTTCTATTTCTATATGACATGACTTCTCAGCTAATTTCTCATTATCGATATCATCAAACCTTACAGAATGAATGGCTTTAATTAGTGCGTTTGTGAATGCACTTGATGAGCCTAAACCAGTTCCACCTGGAATATCTGCAAAACTAGTAATTTCTAGATTTTTTAAATCACCAGCATAAAGTTCCAAAACAGATTGGATAATTGGGTGTTTTAAATTTTTATGATCTTTTGTTTTCTCAAATTCAGAATATTTTGCAATAATTCCATCCTCAAAAGTTCTATGAATTGCAACATAAATATATTTATTAATAGCGCCAGCAACTAGAAAACCTTCTCGTTCTGAATAATATGATTCTAAGTCTGTTCCACCACCTCCTAATGAAATTCTCAATGGACATCTAGCAATTATCATTTGTAGGATTCCTCTATTATTTCCCATATTTTAACTAACTCATCAACATCACATCCTTTATAACCTAGATGGTTTTTTTTGTTTAAAAACATATCCATTTCTTTGAACCAGCTATCATCTTCTTGATGATATGATTTTTTCTCTATCTCTGGTATCCCCATTTCATCTTTCATAAAGTATTTTGTTAGAGTTTCTTGACCATATGAACCACCTAGACCCTCTACTAAAAATTTTGCTTTTTTATAATATATTTCAAATGAAAATAAATTTTTCCATTCCGTCCAAGAAGCATGCAGCCATGAAATACTTTTTTCACTTTTTAGCATAAGGAATGCATTATCCTCAACATCCATATCCCAAAAAAAAGTCTCATTATGAGATTTAAAGAATCTAAAACTATCATCAAAAAATAATGACAAATCTATTAGGTGACTGCCTTGATCAATTAATTCTCCACCACCTGAAATATTTTTGTTGGCTCTCCATTCTTTTTCATACCCCAATCTACCGCCATGGCCATATCTTCCTCTTATAAACATAAGTTCTCCAAAATCTTTCCTAGCAAGTTCTTTTTTTATATCTAAAAAAGATTCATGAAACCTATGATTAAAACCAATACATATTTTTAAGTTTAATTTTTCTTGAAGAGCCTTAAGCTCTTTTGCCTCTTCTAGATTTTTGCATCCAGGCTTTTCTACTAATATATTTTTTTTGCTTTGAGCACATTTTTTTGTAATTTCAAAAAGGCAATCATGGGTTGTAGCAACAATAACATTAGTTATTTCAATATCATTAACGATCTCATCAATTGAAGCTGCCTGTTTAGAATTGATTTCAGATGCTAATCTTTTAGATTTCTTTGCATCTATATCAAAAACTTTTTTTACTCTTTTTGGGAATGCTAGCGCTCTTTTTCTTCCAATTAACCCACATCCTATTATTGCTATATCCTTGCTCATACTAGAAATCGCCTTTTTTAAAATCTCTTTCTGAACCTATTATCCTTCTTAGTGTATAAATATCCGAGGTTTCAATCTTTTTTAAGTCAGAAAGCCAAAATTTGTAATTATCCCATACTGCGCTGATAAGTTTGCCAGTTATCCCATCACTTTCAGATGATGCGAGGAATAAGAATAAATCAGTAGCTTTTTTGAAAGAACCTGCACCCTTTTCTTTTGCGAGAAGTTTTTTATTATAAAATTCATTATCAATTAAACCCCTTCCATTCTCTAGGAGATCATCAAGCAGGCCAGTATCTAGTTCACCTGGAGCAACAGAATTAACACATATATTATATTTCTTTAACTCTAATGATAGAGTTTCCATATGCCTTACAACTCCTGCTTTTGATGCTGCATATGCGCTCATATATGGCATTGGTTGAGTTGCTCCGCCTCCAGATAATTGGATAATTTTCCCACTTTTTTGTTTTTTCATCTGTTCAGCTATGCATGAGGCTAAGAAAACTGAACCAAATAAATTAACCTGTATTGCCTCTTTCCATTTATCCCAATTCTTATCATTAACTTCTCCATACAAACCATGTATTCCAGCATTATTTACTAATATATCTATGCTTTTGAATCTCTCTAAAGTAAAGTCTCTTAGACTCATACAGTCCTGCTCCTTAGAAACATCCGATTTAAAAAAGAATATATTGTTATTTTCAGTATATTTATCTAATTTTCTAACGCTTTTTTTTAACTTTGTTAAGTCTCTGCCAGAGATTATTACATTACATCCATTCTGAATATAAGATTCTGCTATAGCAAAACCTAGTCCAGAACCACCTCCAGTTATTAGAGCATTTTTTCCCTCTAAAATTTTCCTCATGATATATATAAAAAATGTCTAACCACTTACTTTCTCTCCTCAAATACCCACTCATTCGATTCAAGAAATCTAACTGTTTGCCTTACACTTTCTTCTATACTATATTTTGGCTTCCATCCAAGACTTTTCAATTTTTTATTATCTAAATGAATAAAAGGGTTATCACCAATCCAGCCCCTCTCTTTATTTTCAAAATTTAAATTTGGGTTAAGATTAAGTTCATTACAGATCCAATTAATAGAGTCTTTGACTTCACAATAATCATCGTGCCCAAGGTTTGTAATACTAAACTTTTGATTTGATTTAGTTATTTTCAAAATTGCTTCTATACAATCATCAATATGTAGATATGATTTTCTTTGCAACCCATTTCCAAGAACATCCAATCTATCAGGATGCTCTTTAAGCTGCTTATAGAAATCATATACATGCCCATGTGTATACCTTCTTCCCAAAATGGATACGAATCTGAAAATATGGCATTCAAAATCAAATCCTTCATGGTAAGAAGAAATTAAACCTTCACAGGCTAGTTTTGAGGCTCCGTATAGTGAAGTTTGAATTGGAAAAGGGGCGTCCTCAGGAGTTGGTATGACTTTAGCTTCTCCATATACAGAGCCAGTTGATGAAAAATATATTTTCTTACATCCGTTATGCCTCATAGCTTCAAGTAAATTAAAAGTAGCTATAGTGTTGTTTTCAAGGTCTTTTTTTGGATGGTCAAGTCCAAATCTAACGTCTGCATTTGCAGATAAGTGGTAAACAGCATCACATCCCTTTAATAGCTGTACTAGATTATTTGAATCTAGCAAATCAGCTTTATGAAACTCAAAATTCTTATTTTTAGAAGAATTTTCAAGGAACTTTTCGAGTCCGGTTGATAAATTATCAATTCCGACAATTTCAAATTGCTTCTGCAGCAAAGCATCGACAAGATTACTCCCTATAAAACCTGCACATCCAGTAACTAAAACTTTCATAAGGATGATAATAATTCAAACGACTTAAAAAATCTTCCCTAGTTTCATTTAATCTAGATTTTGTAATTTTAGAAAGAATATATACTCACATTTAATATCAATTTTTTCTGAATATATACATATAGTAGCTGTAAGAAAGTTAATAAGATAAAGGAGGAAATTATTAATAGCTTAAAGTTTTATTGGTGATCAAAACTATGCTTATGAAATCTATTTAGTAATGCAACTATAAGAATCCCAGCACCAGAGTATGTCATACAAATAAGCATAACCCCATTAAAAATACCGGTAAAAATATCGCCTTCTATCATAGGTTTAATAGCCATGAAGAAAATTATTGCTAGGGCAGGTATAAGCCCAAACCTAAGTCCGTAATCAATCCAATAGTCATGAAGGTTGAAATAAATATTTGCATTAATCTCCTCTTGGCTAAATGCTGATTGATAATAATTTACAAAACCCAAATATCCTTTTACATCTATAATTCCAGCACCTAAGCCATTACCAAATAAAATCTCTGTCCAGGACCTTGAGAAAAAAATTTGATGTTCAGCATAACGAACAGGGTCTAATATCTTAAAAATTTCATAAATTGAAGTACTTTTTGGATCATAGAATTCTCCAAGAAATGCAACAGATTTTAGTCCTTGAATAAATTCATAGGAAAGAATGTACTGCAAAGAAAAAAATGAAAATAAAGTAAATATTGATGCAAAAACTATTGATCTAAAGCTCCCTTTCTTCAAAAGAAAAATTATTAGCCCTACAAAAGAGAAAAAAATTAAAGACAATAAAATCATCCTAGTGCCATAATTTGAAATTACTATCAGACATAAAAATAATGAAAACAAAGCATAATAATTTTTTCCTTTAATAAAAAGATAATAAGGTATAAATAATATGAAGGTCTTTACACTTGAGTAATTTAAATAACCAACAATCTCATTAGTAGCAAGGTAAAGAATTTCTCCAAATAGAGCTCCAATTAAAAGAATAAATATTAGTTGTAAGTTAACTTTAATATCCTTTGAGAGAAGACAAAAGATAAACAAAACGAAGAGAACAAATAAATCTCTAAAAAATGGTTGTACTTTAAATTCTATATAGTGTTGGAAGCTTGAATAAACCGTTGCTACAAGAATGGAAAAGATTAAGAGCGTGAGAAGAGTTAAATTTTTTTTTATAAAGATAAGCCTATTATTTAGAATCAATGTAAGGCCTGAGACGATATAAATTAGATATCTTATGATTGAAGGAGTATTAGTTGTTTCGTAATTAACAATTAAAAACAAGGATATGATTATTAATGCTAGAGAATCTGAGTGGCGAGAGATGAGTGTACAAAACAGTGATAAAAGCAACGTAGCAATGCATAAAAATGCAGCTATAGAAATCTTTAAGCCAGAAACTAAGCCTATAAAAAAAAGTACTGCGTATACTAAACCTTTTTGAAAGAAAAGGTTTTCAAACAATTTAACAACATTATCAGGCAAATAATCTAGATGAAAACTTTTTTCATTCATTTGGCTTCTTTACAAGATTATCAAATTTAACTTTCAGACTGCTGTAAAAAATAATTAATACTCCAATGAAAAAGGAGAAAAATAATGAAAATATTAGAATTAACAGCCTCGAAGGACTAAATTTTTCATCTGGAAAAAATGCTGGATCTAGTGCGCTCAAAGCATAGTCTTGTCGGACATTTGCCAACATTTTTTTTCTTAACTCTCCCTCTAATAATCTTGTAGTAACATTAATTAAATCCTCAGATAAAGACTCAGTAATCTGCAAGGTATAATAATTAATAGCTGCTTCGGCATTCAACAAGTCTGTTTTTCTGAAGTATTCATTAACTTCAAATGCAAGTAGCTTGACCCACTCTTGTGCTTTGTACTGAGAATAGTGAATTGCAGAAATATGTACAAAGCCAGATTCAATATCATAAGATACATCATAATAAACCTTGAATACTTGATAAGTTGATTCATTATTAGGTTCTTCGCCTCTAACCCAATTTCCATCATTATCAACTATTCCTGAATAAGAAATTAGTCCAGTGTCTTTTTGATAGCTTTGAACAGCAAATAAATCTCTTTTGAGATTATATTTCTCAATGAAATGCAGAATAAAATCTCTTGAATTTAGTAATTCTATTACCTTATAAACACGAGGATCTCCAGATGTGCCAAAAGGATTAAAAAAATCTTGTTGAAGATTAGAAAATTGTGATTTTTGTTCTAAGTCTTCAAGGGTTACTTCAAATACTCCCTTAGACTTATACATTGGGGATATTGTAAAAGCTAAAATTAAGCCTAAAAATCCTCCTATGACAAGAGAAATTATCATAGTTTTCTTATTTTCTATGAGTTTATAGATAAACCTCTTTAGGTCATTCAAAATTAGATACTTTTCCATCAATCTTTAATTATGGTGCCCAGGGCCGGACTTGAACCGGCACGAAGTTTCCTTCGAGGGATTTTAAGTCCCTTGTGTCTACCAATTTCACCACCTGGGCTTAATATTATTATAATTTAAAGCTTATTAAAATGATTTATATATTCAAAGAACCTGGTCC
>MDTG01350272.1_pt1 | contig 15691 bp, 7 predicted proteins | sample 811421 | NCBI WGS metagenome assembly MDTG01 (sample SAMN05326645, study PRJNA326480) | marine metagenome | isolation source: seawater | place: Pacific Ocean: South East | collected 2011
CATTCGCCTAGACTTTTTATTGCACCTGTTGTGTAGTGTCCATCTCCAAAGTCGCCATGGTGTTCGAATATATCGATCTCTCCAGATCCAGTTAAGGGCCAGCAAATATTTTCGTTAGGCTCTTGCACTGGTGGTTCGTTATTTTGTGCCCCTAGTATCCACCATGCTGGAAACATAGATGCCTGGCTTTCACCATGAATTCGTAAACGAGCTGTCCATTTCCCTTTGATAAATTCTTTTCGGTTTTTTGAAGCAATTCGACCTGCCACATAAGGAGTTTTAGGGTGTTGATTTCCATATTTGTCTGTGTTATCACAGACGATATTATCTTCAATGTTTATTAATTTTATTTTTAAAGTCCCATCACTCACTTCACGTGTGTTATATTGATTATCCGGCACATAGCATTGCTTTTCATTGTTTACCCAAATTCTTTGGTCTTGCCAGTTATTGTGATCGAATGTTTCAAAGTCATCAAAGAAATCAACCTTCCATTCATCATCATCCAAGATACTTGAAAATCCATAGGAGATTGAAATACAAATGAGTGAAACAATCCCACATTTAAAAATATTTTTTATCATTTTAATGTTTTTCTATTATGATTGTTTGTATTGACCTTTTAGGAATTTGCAAAGTTGATGATTTCGAAGAAACGGTTAAAACATAGTCTAAATCATGGTCATTTTCATTTAAGATGACTGCCACCAAACTATCATCATTATTTACAAAAGCAGTAGAAGTAAGTTTATTTGATGTGGTACCAACGGAAACTCGTTTTGCGCCTGGTCGGATAAATTTTGAAAAATGACCGATATAGTAATATGAATTTGTAAATTTAATTTTACCCGTTTTAGTATCTCCATGTACTGGGGCAAAACAGAAATTACCTACATGATTAGGACCTCCATATTCATTGAGTAAAATATTCCAATCTGTCCATGCAACTGTACCATTATTAAAATCATTTATCATTGCTTTGGCGTAGCGTTCTGGAAGTTTTGGATCATTAATTCGGCTTTCATCGTAGCCTTCATTACACCCTTCTGTGAAAATCAATTTTTTGTCAGGAAATGCTGTTGCAACTTTACCTACGTTACTAAACATGGGCTTACCGTCTTTCCAATCTTCATACCAATGAAAGCCAGTACCCCAAACATATTTATTAGCTTCTGGATCAGCTAAAATAACACTAGCTCTCTCAAAAAGCAGGTCACGATTGTGATCCCATACTATAATTTTTTTATCACCTAAACCTTCACGTTCTAAAGAAGGACCTAAATGATTTTTTAAAAAATCTCTCTCTTCTTCAGCAGAATAAATACAAGATTCCCAACGCTGAACAGCCATGGGTTCGTTTTGAATAGTCAGACCCCAAATAGGTATACCTTCTTTTTCATAGGCTTTGATAAATTTTGTAAAATAATTTGCCCAAGCCGGATAGAAACTTTTTTTTAGTTTACCTCCTTGTAGCATATTATTATTTGTCTTCATAAAGGCAGGGGGGCTCCAGGGGCTTGCATAAACTAGGATGTCTTTTGAAGCTACTTCCAATACTCTTTTGGTAAATGGAATTCTGTATTTACGATCTTTTTCGATAGAAAATGTTTCTAATGATTCATCGCCCTCTTCAATGTAGGTATAACTTTCTGATGAAAAATCACAGCTATGGATAATTGTTCTAGCCAGAGTATATCCAATACCTTCCTTTTCAGAGAAATAACTTTTCAAAAAAAGATCTTGTTGGTCTTTATCAAGCTTATAAAATGTTTCAGCTGCAGCATCGGTCAAAGCCGCTCCTATTCCCAAAAAAGATTGAAACTTAATGTTAGGATCGATGGTTACACTTGATTGAGTTTCTAATGGCTGAATAAAATCACCAAAAAGAATTTTTGGTTTAGTCATTACCATTTTGTTGTTTGATTGACTTTCAGTGGTGTAGACTGTAAACTTTTTGGTTATGGCAAGTGAGTCAACAGGGCTTAACGTAATAGACAAAAACGATAATAAAAAATGAAACATAGTTTACTTTTTATAAATTATCAACCCCAAATAATGATATTTCGGAGCCGTGAACATAGGTATCACTTCCGTAATTGGAAGTAATACTAAATTTAAAATATCTAAACTCTGGTGAGACTTCCAAGAGACTAAAATCATGACCCTGGGATGCTTCCTCAATTTTATCATCAGGAATGTTACCCTCAGCATCTGTAGGGTCACCAATATCAAAATTACCTAACAGCTGCCATTCGATTTTATCATTGCTTACATATACATCAAAACTGCGAAGGTTTTCAGCTTGATAGTAGTATGCGGTATTTGCAGGACCATTGTACCAAAATGCACGCTGCCATATTTTAAAACGATTGATTTTAACAGTTTTATTGAGATCAATTACAATATCAAGTGGCCATCGTAAAACACCTCCATTTAGGGATCTATAAATAATAAAATAGCTGTTATCACTATTTGTTGAAACCGTATCAACAATATCATCCCAAAAATTAATTGTTTGGCCCTCCCAAGCATCTCCATTTACCGATAGGTTTCCAACTAGACGCCATGAAGACTTATCAATCTTTTCTTCAAAAAGGGGAGTGTAGCTCCCGTAATCAGTGTCAGGAGTTGAATTTCCATCAAAATCTTCAACTTTTATAGAAAAATTTTGTTCTTCAGCGGGCAACCCCCTTACAAATCTTGCTCCGTTTTTATTATTTGAAGATAAAATTCGGACCTCTTCTTCACCATCACTATTTACAATAGTTACATAAATGAAAACTGTTTTTTCTTCGTTATTTATCCAGTTCACACGTACTCCACCCAAATCAGGTGTGATTACAACACTTTCAAGAACATCAAAAATAAATGAACGCAGGGGGGTAAGCTCGACCGTTACACTCTCCGATTGATTTTGGCTTGTGTCGAAAACTGATAAATTTATATCGACTGGGGTAGTATCAATTAAACCACTAATTTCTATAGAATCATTGTCTTTACTTGAAACTCGATAAACTTCATCATTTTGTGCATTTTTATAATCGGCACGTACGAACAGCACATCATCATCAGAGGGCAAGTTATAAAATATAACCCCCCCTCCACTAGTTGACACAACAGATTCAATTAAAAGTTTTCCGGGTGGGCTAGTATCCCCTTTTAAATCATTGTTTTCACAACTAGTAATTATTAAACCAGTTAATGCAATAGTTACAAAATTTGTTAACTTATTCATGACAATTTTTTTTGGATTACCATCCTGGGTTTTGAATTAAATTGGGATTTGTAGTCAACTCACTGGTTTTTATAGGGTGAAGATAATCACGTGGAGATGAAAAAGAACGTGTTCCAACTTCTTTAATTTGGTAGTACCCAGACTCTGATGTTTCGTCTACAGACCATCCATAGACAGGGCTGTTTAAATACTCCTCAGCAAGTTTCCAACGCCTTAAATCATCATAGCGGTGTCCTTCAAAAGAAAGTTCAATTAAACGTTCTTGTTGTATTATTTCACGGAGTCCTTCTTTGGTTGTATGTTTATTTGGTGTTTTAGCAATAAAAGTATTACTCCACGCTTCTTCAACTGTAAGTATTCCAGCACGTTCTCTTACTTTATTTATTGCGTCAAATACTTCTTGGCTCGGACCATAAGCTTCATTCATTGCCTCTGCAAAATTGAGGTAAAGCTCTGCTAGGCGAATATTTGGCCAAGAATACCGAACCAATTTTTCATATCCTTCTCCTTCAGAATCTGGATGTACAAGTTTTTTTAGAGCATAACCTGTGATGAGATAATCACTTGTTTGTGCAATTCTTCCATGAGTTTGTCCTTTACGCATTCGTAAGGTCCAAAGTTCGCCCCACCCACGGTATTCACCGGTGTCAAATCCGATTGATGAGTAAAAACGGGGTTCTCTATCTAAGTGAAGGTAGGCTGTTTTGAGCCCAGGTTTAGCGTATGATTTTCGATCTGGAGGAACTGTTAATAAATCATAACGCCCACTAAAGTTGAATGACAAGTCCTCACTAATTGGTAATCCATTTCTAGTATAATATAGCTCAGCCATTCTTAAAGTTGGAGAAATCCATTGCCATGCAGCTTCTACAGATGACGCAGTAGGATCTTTCATGAGCGCACCTGATTGGAGTTGCCACCAACTATTAACGGGGTGTGAGTCACCCCATATGAGCTCTGAATTCCATTTTTCTACTATTGAGAATTTCAAGTCATATAAAGTCCTGTAAAAACTATCTTGAAAATTATTGGTGTCATACACTCTGGGGCTTTCCATATAATTATACATTTCTGCTCCTTGTTCAATTGCCTCTTCAATTGCTTGTTTAGTAATTGTAGCTGCCCTTTCCCATTTTGTTACATCTTCAACTAAATTAAAAAATGGATTTCCTTCATGATTTACAAAATCACTATAAAAATCATTATTTCCATTAAATAACGGACTAGCAGCATATAAACTAACTCTTGATTTGATCGCATATGCAATGATTTTATCCAAACGGCCTAAGTCATTTGTAGCCATGACACGATTTGGTAAGTGAACTATAGCTTCATCAATTGTTAAAAGTATGTACTCAAATACTTGATCTATTTGTTCTCTGTATAAACGTAAATCGTTATCAGATGCATCAATTGAAGCATTAACATCAACGATAGGAATTGGACCATAATTTTTTAAAAGCAAGAAATGAAAATAAGCTTTTAACAATTTAGCCTCAGCTGCCCAAGCATTTTTTTCTTCTTGATTCATATCAATAACTGAATCAATATTATTAATCAACAAATTACAACTTCTAATACCTTCCCATAGTGAACCTTGACCTCTTCCAGCAGCTCCATAACCACTCCAAAACCCCATTAAAGGGTTATCAGTTGTTTGCTCACCTTTCATTAATTTGATAGAGTTTGGTTCTTTTGCAAAAGGCGTAGTTATTTCATCACTCAACAAAGCAAAAGAAGCATACAAAGCATCGTTTTGAGGCAAATAACTATAACATGTAGCAAGTGCTGTATATGCAGCATCCTTACGTTGAAACATTAATGAGACCTCTTGTGTTCTATCCGGGACTATATCTAAATAGTCATTACAACTAGTTGCACATATTGTAAAACAAAAAACAGTATAAACTAAAAGGTATTTTTTCATCTCTAAAAGTTTAGTTGAACTCCTGCATTTAAAATTCTTTGGGGTGGATATCCCAATCCATTTCCAGCCATTTCAATGTCCCACAAATCAAATGAACTATAATTGAACAAATTTAGTCCACTTAAATAAAATCTTGTTTTTAAATCATTATCTCCAAATAACTCCTTAGGTAGTGTATATCCAAGTTCAATATTCTTAAGACGTATAAAATCTCCATCTCTCAACCACCATGTTGAATTATGATTATTATTTTCTACTATTTCAGTTGATAATCTTGGCCAAAACGCATATGGATCTGGGTTATTTTCAGACCAATTGTTATTTGTAATTACACTTAATGCGTTACGCTCATTAATAAAAGGTGCAACTGCATTAGGATCTACAAAAAATGAAGTATTTCCTGCACCCTGAAAGAAAAATGAAATGTCAATATTTTTATAACCTATAGATGCTCCAAAACCAAAAACAATTTCTGGAACATATGGCTTTCCTATAGGCATACGATCAAGTTCATTTATTTTACCATCTTCATTGACATCTACGTATTTAATATCACCAGGTAAATATGTGTACTCACCTCCAGAAAGTCCGTTGAATTGTTCAGGTGAATTCATTATGTCTGCTTCATCAATAAATAATCGGTCTGCTATATATCCTCTAGGTTGATTGGTGTGGTATCCAATCTCGCTTAAGTATTCGTAAGGGTATTGTGGTTCGTTTTTTACAAGAATTTCATTGGTTGCATAAGTGAAGGTTCCTCTCCCGGTTACATAAAGACCGCTAGGAAATGCATTATTGTAGTCTAATGCGATATCAATGCCATGCGATGATACCTCACCGGTATTACTACTAATAGAAGTAGTTAATCCAGCAGTTTGAGGAAATACAGGCCTAGACTCATATATCTTCTTTCTGTGTTCAGTAAAATAGTCTACCTGTAGAAGTAAGTTTTCAAAAAATTCAATCTCTAATCCATAGTTAGTTTTTTCAGCAACTTCCCAAGTAACATTTGGGTTTGAGTATCGGTAAATATTGTATCCATTAAAGTAGTTAGAGTAATCATCACCCCATGTGTAGGAACGACCACCTTCATTTAAGTTTACATCAGATAAGTAAAAAAATCGGTCACTTGCCGGAGCAATATTATCATTTCCAACAAGACCATAAGTGAATTTTAATTTCAATAATGAAATTGTTTTTTTAAAGTCATCAAAAAAGGATTCATTAGAAACAATCCAGCCAAGCCCTGCAGAAGGAAAAAATCCAAAACGGTTGTTTTCAGCAAATTTCTCAGAACCATTATAACCAAAATTGAGTTCACCAAAATAGCGATCATCGTATCCGTAAGTAGCTCGACCTGAAAGCCCCATATTTCTGGATGGTAAATTGGCCAAAGCAGAGCTTCCAGAAATTGTATTCATGGATTCACTAAAATTAAATACTAACAAACCACCAACTTGATGTTTTTCAGAAAATAATCTATCATATTGGCCTACAAACTCATAGTAATAGTTACTATTTACATAGTTATAAGTATCATTTTGATTTAAATATTCAGTACCCTCTTGTATTTGATAGAGAGTATTTGTAATTCCTGATTCAGTTTCTGTTTCAGCAACTCCATAAAAAAATGGAGTAAAACTTCGTAGATTTTCATTAGATGAATAACTTTTAACTGCGGCTAAAGCTCGAAAAGAAAGCCCCTCTGTTATAAAACTCAAGTCTTGGTCTAGCTGTATTTGTGACAGTATTGTTGATGTAAATCGATTCTTATATCCTCTTACCATCTCAGCATAAGGGTTAACAAAACCCCCATTACCTTTATTCCCAAATAAAGTATGATTGAATTTTAAATTTGATTCTTCATCAAAAGTGTAAAATTTCGGGAAATTTACTGGACTTGCCTGAGACACCATTCCAAAAATACTGCCAGCATCACTTATGGGCCCATTATATCTTTCAAAAAGAGAGTTGAATTTAACAGCGATTTTTGTAGAATTTGTGAGGTTAATATTAATGTTTGCTCTTAAATTGGATAAATTAATGTCAATATTGTTATTAAAATTGTTTAGCCTGTCCACTTTAAGTAACCCGGTATCATTATTATGGGACGCAGAAAGGTAATATTGAGCTATGTCTCCACCTCCATTTACGTTAAGATTAAATTTTCTATTAATAGTGAAATCTTTAAATAATTCATTATACCAATCTACATTTGGGTAAATTTCAGGGTTAAGGCCTCGTCGAGTTGATTCAATTTTATTTTTACTAAAGGCTAATGGTGAGGATGGGTCTCTCAACCTAAGAGCCCGATTGTATAGTTCCATATAATCAACCCCATCAAGAAAGTCACTTATTTGAGTAGGCGATGCGTTTGCAACCTCATAACGAAATGAAACTTTTGCTTTTCCTTTCACACCTTCTTTAGTTGTGACAAGAATTACACCATTTGCACCACGTGCTCCATATAAAGATGTTGCAGTAGCATCCTTCATGATAGAAAAACTCGCAATATTGTCAGGTTCAACTCTAGCCAAATCATAAGAGTTTACCTCTAATCCATCAATTAAAATTAATGGGCTGTTAGAGGTCCCAAAAGAAGTTATACCACGAATAAAAAATTCAGCAGTATCTGCTCCTGGTTCACCAGAGCGTTGATATGATATAACACCTGCTAATCGTCCAGCAAAAGAAGCTGTCAAATTTGAGTTAGGTAATTTAAGCTCTTCGGGTTTTATTGTATTTATTGAGCCAATAACACTGTTCTTCTTTTGTTTTTGAAATGCGACTACTTGTACTTCCTCAAGGCTTTCAACATTTTCTAATAAAATCACATCAAGATTTCTTCGACTTTCAATTCTAACGGTCTGATTTTCAAATCCAAGATATGAAAATACGAGAGTGGACGAAGCTGTGGATGCAGTAATTACATAATTTCCATTAAGATCAGAAACAACACCATTTGAGGTATCTTTTTCTAAAACAGTCACTCCTGGTAAAGGAACCCCATATACATCAACTACGGTTCCAGAAATTAAATATCCTTGTGAAAAAACAATTATTGATCCTACAAAATAAGCAAGTAGAATTAGTAGATTTGTTTTTAGCTTCATAGTTTATGAATCATAAACATAACTTAGTATGTTTTAATGTTTATTAATTATTAATTATAAGTTTTTGTAATAAGTTATCAATTATTATCAAATAAACTCCACTGTTCAAATCCCCAACATATGCTTTATTATTTTTTACCTCTCTTTGAATAATATTTTTCCCATAGATGTCAATGATTTTAATTGAATTAGTTGAGGTGAGCCCTTTAAAATTAATATAATCGGATGTTGGATTTGGATACATTATGATCCCGCTATCACTCAAATGACTCAATGATGCTGTTGAGCCAATAAATGATGGCCCTGCTAAGTCATCAATATAAAAAGTGTTGGGTGCATTATTACCACCGTTAATATAAATACTTATGAATTTATAATTAGCCTGATCATCTGGGACTGAGGATAATTTGAAATACAGTGTTTGCCATTCATTCGCTAATAAAATATTGTCATCTGTTTCAAATGATGTATTGTCTCCATCCCCTTTAATACTTCCGACTTTAAAACGAACATAAGTTGTCTCAGGTGATAGTACACGAAGAGAAAAAACATCATCTTTACTAAAGTCAATAAAATTATTTAACTCATAGCTAATTCTGTTCCACCCGCTCCACGAGCTATTTTTATCCCACTTAAGTACAGTATTTGAGTTGTCCTTTGGGTCTGTCACAATTTGAAAATCTGGTGCAGGATCACCCATTGTATCCTTGACTAAATATTCTGCAGTTCCTCCAGATTCATTATCATCATAAATAGCAAATTCTGGAGCACTTGAGGAAGTTGAAAAAGTCCCAAAAACGCCTGAAACTGAAGCGCCACCAGCATAATGCGTAGTATTATCCTTTATTCCGTACCAATAGGTTGAATTTGTAGAAAGCATTTGGTCTGGAATTATAGTAAACGTCTGTTTGTCAGAGGATAAAATTGCACGAGATGCCACTAAATCACCAGTGGAATTTACTTGGCGTAATTCAACATTATTATTTGCATCAACTATTTCTGAGTCATCACTGTTTCTAAATGCTAAACTTCCAGTAATTGACAATTTAGAATAGACTTCTACATTATTTAGGCCATCTAAAACCACAGTTGAGCTTGCTGTTGGTGGTATATCGCCTTTATGAATATCATCAAAATAATATACATCACCAGCGCTTGAACCATCATGATATCTATCAAAATAAAGCTGAACTCTGTTGTGATTTGTTGCAGTAGTTGTACTGAAATTATATACAAGCTCAACCCACTGATTAACATCTTCAACATAAATTTCTTTTTCACCACTATTTTGGCCATAGTTCGGATCATTTTGAAGTTGCATCCTAACTTTTACTGGTTTAGGAGCCCAAATCTTTACTCTGAAATAGGGAGTGGCAGAGTAGTCAAAAAAACTGAGCTTACTCCCATTTACATCACCGTTTTCAATACCTGCATTACCAGACGGGACTGTATATTTCCCAACATAATTAGATGTATTGATCCCTGATTTGTCAGGATTGTCAATTTTTTGGAAACCTGCACCTCCCCACGATGACCATGATGCATCTGTTTCTTGAGTCTCAAAATCAATTAACATTTGATTTACAACAAAAGGTTCAACTGTAAACGTTGTGCTTGATGGCATTAGATTTGTTGCATCATTATATGCCAGCATTGTATGATCAATGGATATATAATAAGTGGTATCATTAACTAATCCGTCATTAGCAGAAATTATAATTTCATTTTTACTACTATTAATTGTTGCAGTAAATAGAACATTTGTTCCAGATGAATTATTCTCTTTAAATATAATAGCTGAACTAAGATCGGCATTAGTGAGTTCTGAATTATCAATTTTGACTAGTCCAGCATTAGAATAAATTTTTATCTCGGTTGCTTTTGAAACATTTATTTTACCATCTGAGGGGAGATATCTTATCTGATTTTCAGAGTATAAATTTGGAGCAGTTACATCATCTATATAATATGTATTACCGATTGCATTATTTTCACCACTAAAGAAAATGCCAAACTTATTAAGTAGTATATCATTAGTGTTGAAATTTAGGGTAACATTAACCCATTGATTAGTTTGAGTTACAGTGGTGGTTGCAATAGTATTGTGCCCACCCCAATCAGGATTATTTTCTAATTTAATATTGATATCAATTTCAACCGGAGTCCAGAGTTTTATAGTTACAGATGAATTACTTTCAGCATCATAATAACCATCAATTGATGGAAGTCCGGCGACTGAAACCAGATCTTCTATCATTGTTAATTTAGCAACCTTAGCAGAATTATTTACAGCATCAGGACTTGGGTTATTTACAGTTGTTGAAGAAAGAGAACCATTCCAGTTAACAAAAGTTCTATCAAGTCCATCAACCTCAAAATCAGCTAAAAGTTGCGTTTGTTGAGATAATAAACTAAACGACATAAAAATTGAAAGTAGGGCAAATGATTTTTTCATTGTTAAGTTTTGGTAAAAATAACAAATTGCCAAAAAAGACGAATATTTATTTGACCATTGTTAATAATGTATAGGACTTGTATAGGCGCATATAATATAATGTATAGTTATTTATTTAAAAATTAAGCCAATGTGAATTATATATTCATTAATATTGCTCATTAAATATTATAAAATATGAAAAATTTATACTTTTTATTTATTGCATTACTAACAGTGATGTTCATTAATGCTCAAACTACTACACTTACTTTTGAGGATGGTACTTCTGTTGATTCAGATGATATTGTAGGAGGTGCTTCTACTCAAGCAGTTGTAGTTGACCCAACAGATGCTAACAATAAAGTTTTAAGCATCGATTATAATCCTGGGTCAGGTTGGGACAACTGGGGTGGTTTTTTAATACCCGAGGGGGCTAGCCTAATGAAAACAGATCAAATTAGCTTCAGAATATGGACCCCTGATCACGGCGCAAATGCAGGAACTTTCGGATACCTTTTTAAATTAGATGGTAATGGTGGGGCCGCTGAAAAAGGTTTTACTGTTAATGGCCAAGGTGCATGGCAAACAGTTACCATGGATTTTAGCACATGTGATAACAAGCCAGCTAATTCTAATTGCAATGTTGCTAACGCTTCTGCACAGTTCAACAAGTTTGTTTTACACCACTGGGGTGGATCTAACCCAAGTTCTCCTGATAACGAAACCATTTACATTGATGATTTCACTTATACCACAGGAGACCCTGCGTGTCCTACCCAAACTTACCCAGTTACGTTTACTGATACATGTTCTTCCCAAGTTGCTGCTGCAGATGGAGCTGCAATCTCTTATGCTGATGGATATGCTACAGTTTCTAATACAAACGCTGGAGCTTGGACTAATATACAGTTTGATCATGCTGCTCTTGATTTAAGTTCAGGAACAAAAGGTTTTTCGGTTAGAGTTAAAGGTCCTAGGGCCTCTAAAGTTTTCTTTAAACTACAAGTAGGAGGTAATTGCTGTAGTAATATTATTGAAAGAAGACCTGCTGAGAATAATTACACCACGCCAGGCCAGTGGCAAACGATTGTGTATGATATGACAACTGAATCAGCTACAGATAAAACCAAAACAGTTATTTTCTTTGATGCCGAAATGGCTGCATCTACTGACACAGCTGATGATGTATTTATGATTGATGATATAACATTCGGCGAATTTGCTTCACTTAGCACTTCTAAAGTTTCTATATCTGATGTATCAGTATATCCTAATCCTGCAAAAAACTTCGTAAATATTAGTGCAGGTGAAAAAATAGATTCTGCTACAATTTATGATCTGACAGGACGTATTGTTAAGAGATCTAATCCTAACAAAGAAATATTTAATTTTAATATTTCTGATCTTTCAAATGGGGTTTATTTAGTTAAGCTAAATGCTGGTGATAAAGAATCAACAGTTAAGCTTATCAAATAATAGATTTTATAACTATCTAAATTTAAAACCCACCATTACGGTGGGTTTTTTTAGCTTCAATTATCACATTTTTAATTCAAATGTATTTTTAAAGGTAAAATCAGATGAATTTGAAATTGTAATTTCAAATTCTCCTGCTTCAGCTACAAATTCATGACCATCGAAGAATTTAAGGTCTTCATGAGTTATTTTGAATTGGACTGTTTTACTTTCTCCTTTTTTTAAATGTATTTTCTTAAAACCTTTCAATTCTTTAACTGGTCTTGTGATACTCCCAACTTTATCATGAATATATAACTGGGCTATTTCATGGCCATCATAATTTCCAGTATTTTTAATATTTACTGAAACAGACAAAGTATCATAAATACCAATCTTATTAGAAGAAAGTGTAATATCTGAATAGTCAAAATTTGTGTAACTTAATCCATGTCCAAATGGATACAGAGGTGTGTTAGGAGAATCAATATAGTTAGACTTATAATCTTCTTTTGGGTTATCCAATGGTATAGGTCTTCCTGTATTTTTTACATTATAATAGATGGGGACCTGCCCAATACTTCTAGGAAATGTTATTGGAAGTTTTGCAGAGGGGTTGTATTCTCCAAACAATACATCCGCCACGCCATATCCACCACTTGTCCCCGGAAACCATATTTCTAAAATTGCGTCAGTAATAGTATCCTCTTCAGATAAATCTAAAGGGCGTCCGTTCATTAAAATTAAAATTATCTGTTTATTTGGGACTTCTTTTCTCAAAGCTTTGATTAATTCAGTTTGAACTCCAGGAATATTTATATTGGTTCTACTGGCAGCCTCACCACTCATGTGATAATTTTCTCCCATAACCAATACTATTTTATCTGCTATCTTAGCCAAGGAAATAGCTTTTTTAAATCCACTTTTATCATTTGTTTCAATATCACATCCTTTTGCATAAAGAATATTAGCATCATTTAAATATGATTTTATTCCTTGATATATGCTAATTGCTTTTCCGTTTCTGTCACCTGCTGCAGCCCAGTTTCCGATGATGTTTTCTTTATCCTTCGCTAGTGGCCCTATTAATGCAATTGTTTCCTTTTTTGATAAGGGAAGTGCATTATTATCATTTTTCAATAAGACCGAAGACATAGCAGCTGATTCACGCGCAGCCTCTAAATACTCAGGTTTGTAAATGGTTTTATTTTCCCTTTCCTCATCGCTATACCTATACGGGTCATCAAATAACCCTAATTTATATTTTGCTGTTAATATTCTACGGCATGCATCATTAATAAGATCAATATCGATTTTTCCGTCATTCACTAATTCTTCCAAATAAGATTTATAAGCTCCACTCATCATATCAAGATCAATTCCAGCTTTTATAGCTAATTCAGCTGCATGCTTTTCATCAACCGCGAACCCGTGCGGTACTAATTCATTGATTGCTGTATAATCTGTCACAACAAATCCATTAAATCCCCATTCATCTCTCAAAATATCTCTAAAAATGAACTTATTTCCAGTGGCAGGAACGCCATTCAGTTCATTAAATGCAGTCATAAAACTTTCTGCGCCAGCATCAACTGCAGCTTTGAAGGGTGGTAAGTAAACATTTCTCAGTTCATCTTCCCCCATATTAACCGTATGATAGTCTCTACCAGCTTGAGCAGCTCCATAGCCAACAAAATGTTTTGCACAAGCCAAAATCGTATTATGCCTTGAAAGATCTTGTCCTTGAAAGCCTTTTACATATGCATCAGCAATTTTATTCATTAGATATACATCTTCTCCGGCCGCCTCTGAAATTCTTCCCCAACGAGGATCACGTCCAATATCCAACATTGGAGCAAATGTCCAATGCAAACCCTCTGATGAAGATTCCTCTGCGGCAATACGTGCTGATTTTTTAATATCCTCCATATCCCAACTTGAAGCGTGTCCTAAATTTATGGGGAATATTGTTCTAAACCCATGAATTACATCATATCCAAACAACAATGGGATACCAAGTCTTGTTTCTTCAACAGCAATTTTTTGTAATTCTTTTGTTTTTTTTGCAGAATAAACATTTAGCATGGCACCAAGGTTTCCAGTTCTAATTAATTTCATGTTATCTGAACTTATAAATGGTCCTGTAACATCCCAATCTCCGCTGTACATAATTGTTTGACCAATTTTTTCTTTAATGGTCATTAAGTTCATTAGTGAATCAACCTTTGTGTAGATATCATTATTTGATTGATTAGGATTTGTATTTTTAGCACAACTAAAAATCAAAAACGAAAATAAAAGTGCAAATGTTATGGTGTCTTTATTCATTTTTACAACTGAGATATTTTTTGAAAATTGATATAAATTATTTTTTAAATTGGTTATAAACTAATATTATTAAGTTAAAACAATTTTAAATTATAATTAACTAGAACTAATTTTCTTCCCACCTTAGTTCATCAATAAAATATATATCTTGTGAGGAACCATTATTTTGCCCTGCATTGAAAAATAAAACTAAGGTTGTATTTCCTTTTGAAATGGAATCACTAAAATCGTAACTAAATTCTTGCCACGAATTAACCACGCTGTAATCTGACCATTTTTCAACTGCAGAACCACCCTCAATTTTGGCTAGGACTTGAATAGATGATGATGCGTAAAGCTTAAATTTTAATTTGTTAAAATTATTTAAATCAATTGGAGTTTCATAATTGAGAATAAAGGCATCCCATGGCTCCAAACCATTATCTGTATACTTTCCAACAGATTGACTTCTGTTTTCACAACTTATTAGTGGATTTGAAACTATTGGAATAGAATTTTCTATACCGAAGTTTTGTTGGCAGTTCCAATTACTTATAATATTTAAGTCTGCAACTACACCTGAACAATCTTCATTGAGTGGTTCATCGCACGGGGCAGGTAGAAACATTATTTCGTCTACGTAGAAAATTTGATCAGAAGGGCCATTATTTACTCCATAATTAAAATATATTTCCAAAGTAGTATGATCGTAATTCGCATTGCTAAAATCAAAGATATAATTTACCCACTCTCCAGTTTTAACAATATTACTAGAGATGTTTTGTTGGTATGAACCACCCAGTAGCTTTGCTAGTAATGGTGCTTTAATTGAGGAATGAATTTTTATGTGAAGTTGGGGGTTTTCACTTAAATCAAAACTTGTGCCTAGGTCAAAAGTTAAAGCATCAGACACGTTAGTACCATCATCAATAAATACACCAACAAAAACACTATTATTTATTTCATCCGGAAATGGGTTACTAATTATTTGAATATTATTTGGGTTATTTACTATTTCAAAATTTTGTTGACACTCAAAATCGCTTATAACAGTCGAGATTTGTTGAACATTTTGACATGGGTCCACGTAATTATCGAAGATTAAGTCATCAATATAGTATACATTAGGAATACCGCCCAAAATTTCCTGACCATAATTAAAGAAAATTTTTAATTCTTTATGATTTTCATTTTGTCTCCAACTAAAATCAAAACTA
>MDTG01394807.1_pt1 | contig 15691 bp, 13 predicted proteins | sample 811421 | NCBI WGS metagenome assembly MDTG01 (sample SAMN05326645, study PRJNA326480) | marine metagenome | isolation source: seawater | place: Pacific Ocean: South East | collected 2011
TCATAACTGAAAGCAAATATAAAAAATAATAAATTATAGTTATTTTGTATATTTATATTATTAATTTAAACACCCTTAAAACAGTGTAAATATTAATAGTATTCTGATTGTTTTTGTTATATTTGCTCTCCCAGTACTACTAAATTCTATTAATGTAGATAATAGATGATGTTTAATACAAACTAAATTCTTTGATTATGAAATTAAAATTACTTTTTTTTATTTTTTGCATTGCTTCTTTTGGTTGGACTCAGTGTAATGTAAATGATGCTACTGATTGTGAATGTATGGAAGATGGTGAAGTTGATTGTGACCTTTTACCTGATATCCAAGCATCTTGGTATGGAATCCTGACCTACTCTGGCGGGCCAAGTGAATATCCCCAAACAGGAGCTGGAGAAAATAATGGAAGATTACGAATTAGCGTATCTACTCCAAATACTGGATACGGCCCTCTAACTGTTAGGGGTGTTGATGATAATGGCTTTGCATACTTTTTATGTGATGAAGATACAATTGCAGTTCAAACAGGTGGTTCAATAGGGGGGTATTATTGTGATGACTCTGACGAACCAGCAAAACATTTAGCAATTCAAAGAATTTATCACAGAAATGCTGATGGGTCAATGAGTTATTATGATAGATTTGCCGGAACAATGACATATCACCCTACGCATGGACATATGCACTCAGATGAATGGGGAGTTTTCACATTACGTGTTCAAGATCCAGATGACCCAAATCCTTTGAATTGGCCTATTGTAAGTAACGGTGCTAAAATGGGATTTTGCTTAATGGACTATAATGATTGTGGTGATAATGCAGCATATGGTCACTGTAGAGATGAAAATCGATACTCTGAACAATATCTTGAAGATTATCCAGAAATAGCCGCTCAAGGTTTTGACGGAGGAAATATTTTAACAGAAAATAATCAATTTCCTAATAACGGTTTAGGTGGTCAAAATTATGGATGTAGCGTAATAGAGCAAGGAATTACTGTAGGTTGGACTGATATTTATAGTGAATATTTAGATGACCAATGGATCGATATTGACCCTGGTCTATGTAATGGAGAATATTGGATTGTTGGGGAAATAGATAGAAATAATTTTTATTTAGAATCCAATAAAGATAACAACTGGACAGCTGTACCAATCACTTTAACTCAACAATTAGACTCACAAAACTTTGAAGTTGAGGTTATGACAGATAGCTCTCCTATTTTATGTGAAGGGGAGTCTATAACTCTTTCTGCCTCAATTGATAATGCTAGTATGGAGTATACTTGGTCAAATGGAATGACGGGGTCTAGTATTGAAGTTTCCCAACCTGGAACATATTTTGTGGAAGTCACAAGTGAATGTGGAAGTAGTACATCAGAGTCTATTGAAGTCACTTCGACTTCAATATCTACACCTTCTTCTTCGAATGTTAATATTGATGAAGGTGATTCAGCTACTCTTTATGCGACAGGTTCTGGAAATATTTTTTGGACAAATAATACTGGTGAAATAATTGGAAGTGGCGAAACATTTATAACTCCATCTTTGTATGATAATACATCTTATTTTGTGTATCAAGAAGAAGAAATTATCCCAGCTCCTGAATTTTTAAGTACGGGTGAAGTTGAACATTTATGCGATGGCGGAGGCAGTTGTGACTATAGCGGAACTGTATATAATGGAGGTTTGAGATTTGAAGCACTAACTGAATTTACTTTAAACTCAGTTAAAGTTTATGCTGGATTAGAAGGCGAAAGAACCTTGCAACTTCGAAATACTTCTTTAGATGTAGTTTATGAATCAACTTCTATTAATATTCCAGAAAGTGAAGAAAATGGTTTTATAGTAGATTTAAATTGGACTATTCCTGTTGGAGAATATATTATCACAACAGATTCTGACTTAAACAATGCTAATTTTGGGGATAATAATCCATTGTTAAAAAGAACAACTGGTGGCTTAGCTACTTTTCCTCACATTATTGATGATATAATTAGTATTAATGAGGGATACTATAATAATGAAGGAAATGATAATAATGGAGCTGGGTTTAGCACATCATACTATTACTATTTTTATGATTGGAAAATTAATAATGAGTGGGAAATTGGTGGAGTATCGTGTTCTAGTGATCTTTTAGAAGTTGAAGTAGTTGTGAACAATAATAATACAAATATTGAAGAGACAAACGCTATCAAATTTGAATTATTTCCGAACCCTGCATTTAAACAATTAAGTATTGAGCCCGGAACTAATTTTAACGAAAGGGTATCTATATGTATTATAAATGAAATTGGTGAAGAAATTGAAAAAATTGAAGTTGATAATTTTAATGAAACTATTAATTTTAATATTGAAGAATACTCTAGTGGTATGTACTTTATAAAAGTGAAATCCTCAAAAGGGGTCAAGACCAAACCAATTATGTTTAACTAAAAAAAAGCCCTCTATTTTAAGAGGGCTTTTTTATATATGATAAATATGCGGCTATTAATATTTTTTGTTTTTTCTTTCCAAATGCATTCACAAATCAATTGGATTAATTTTAATACCTCTAATTCTAATATACCTTATAATAAAGTAACCTCAATAGAATTTGGATCTTCACAAAATTCAAATGGAGATATTTTTGTTGGCACAGCATATGGATTAGGTATTTTAAATATTGATAATGCTAATTTCCCAAATAATACTTGGGTTTCATTTTCTGAAGAAATAGACCCTAATAGTGGTTTAATAGGAAATGACATTATTAATATTCAAAAAAATATAAATGGCGACATGTGGATATGCACCACAAATGGAATTTCAATTTTAGACTATAATTTTTCAATAGGAGAATTAACATATCAAAATTGGTCTTACTTGAATACAAATAATTCGGAAATGCCAAGCAATATGGCTCGAACAATCTTATTTGAAGATACTGGTAAAATTTGGATTGGAACAACTGCTGGATTAGCTATTATAGAAAATAATATTTGGGATATTGAAACATTTGAAACTGAGGGAGTTTTCTCTAACAACATAAAAAAAATTATTCAAAACCCTAACAATGAAGATATTTATATTGGCAGCTTAAATGGTGGATTTTATTCTTGGTATGGTGACACATTTAATTATTGGAATAATACAAATAGCGGCCTAACTGATAATACAATAAATGATTTTGTTTTTGACAGTGTTAATAATCTAATCATAACAAGTCCATCTGCTGGTTTAGAGGTGTATACCGAAGCAGGTAATTGGATATTACTTAACTCAACTACGAACCCAGAGCTTCCTTACTTTGTCAATAGTCTCCAAAATCTCGTAATAGACAATGACAACAATCTTTGGATAAGCACAATGGAAAATGGGTTAATAAGATATAAAGATGCAAATTGGATATTTTATAATGAAGAAAACTCTGGATTACCTGACAATCAAATTAACTGTCTAAAATATGATGAATTATTCAATCATTTATGGATTGGAACTGAAACCGAGGGGGTTGTGATGTTGGATTTAAATCAGGAAAGCATAAATATTAATGAAACTCTAGAAAAAAATGATTTTAATCCTCGTTTTAGAAATAATTCTTTAGAATTGAATTACTCAGGAAAAGGTGCTTTGAAAATTTATAATATCTCCGGAAATTTAGTGCTTGAACATAGCATCACCAATGAGACCAAATCTGTTCCCGTAAATGAATTGAAAGCTGGAATCTATATTATAGAGATAAAAACAAATCAAAAAAGTATAAGTGAAAAAATGCTGAAATATTTTTAATTTCGACTAGCTGGGTCATAGTCTAAATTTCTCTTTTGTAAATAATCATCATCTAAATCTGCATTCTTTTTGATTTCTTTTTTCTTTTTAGAGGACTGTCTTTTTGTTTTTTCTTTTTTATCATCTTTTTCAACTTCAATATCTTTATCTAATTCTGTTTCTGTGACTTGTTCTACTTTGTTTTTATTTAAATCAGTAGAAACCTCTATCTCAACTTCACTAGTACTAAAAAGCCACATTAATAAACCAGCTAAACATAATAATACAAATAATCTTTTTGGACTCATAGTTGAACTTTTTTCTGACATAATAAAATTTATTTTTCTTAAAAGTACATAAATTTTAATTATGTCTAAATAGAATCATAATACAAAAGTTGAATTACTTGAGGAACTGATTTTTTTTGAATAAAGTAAAAACTATTTTTGCCTTTTTTAAAAGAATTAATTATTCCGTTTTTTTTCAAAATCGCTAAATGTAATGAGATAATTGGTTGAGCTATATTTAGTTCATTTTGTATAGCACTAACAGACAATTTTTCATGTTCATAAATTATTCTTATAATCTCTACTCTTATGGGATGCCCAATAGATTTTAAAATATCTGCTGTATATTTTGATTTTTGATTCATTAATCGGTTATTTTTTTTCTTAATCTGGCTACAGGGAAATTCATTTGCTCTCTGTATTTCGCCACTGTTCTTCGAGCAATATTATAACCCTTTAACTTTAATTTTTCAGTTATTTTTTGATCATTAATCGGCTTACTTTGATTTTCATTATTAATTATTTCTTTTATTATGTGCTTGATTTCTTTAGCAGATATATTTTCTCCATCATTTTTAGTCATAGATTCAGAAAAAAAATGTTTTAATGAAAAAACCCCAAACAAGGTGTCAACATATTTACTATTAATCACTCTAGAAATAGTAGATATATCCATATTAATTTCTGTCGCTATATCCTTTAAAATCATCGGTTTTAAATCTTTTTCGTCACCTGAAACAAAATAATTTTTTTGTTTTTTTACAATAGCAGACATAGTTAAAATAAGTGTTTTTTGCCTTTGTTGAATTGCGCTTATAAACCACCTAGCTGAATCTAATTTTTGTTTTGCAAATAATAAAGCTTGTTGATTCTCTTTTCCTATATCACCTTTCTTTTCTTTATGCAAATCCATTAAATTTTGAAACTCTTTACTGATTTTTAACAATGGTGCATTCCTGGAATTTAAAGTAAACTCTACATTATCTTCTTCATCTACTTGAATAGAAAAATCAGGTATGATACTTTGAATGTGACTAGAAGAATTTATACCAACCGCCGGCTTAGGATTTAATTTCTCTATTTCTAAAATAGCCAATTTTAACTGTTCGATACTAGTCTCTAATTTTTGGCATAATTTTTCATAATGTTTATTAACAAACTGATCAAAATATTCTTCCAAAATAGATATAGCTAAAGAGATTTGTGGTTTTAAAATTTTTCTTTTTAACTGAATAATTAAAGATTCTTTTAAATCTCTCCCAGCTATTCCAGGAGGATCAAAAGATTGTATCATACTCAATGATTCATTAACCTCTTCTTCAGAACAAACTAAGTTTTTTGAAAATATCAAGTCTTCACATATTGCCTGAATGCTTCGTTTTAAATAACCATCATCATTAATACAGCCTATAATATAAGTGCCTATTTCAAAACTCTTTTCGCTGATTTTATGTTCTCTTAATTGATCCATTAATATCTCTAGTAAATTTTTACCTGCACTTAAAACTAACTCTTGTTCTTCTTCATTATATGAATTTTGAGAATATAATTTATAATTCGGTATTTCATCATCACTCATATACTGATCTAAATTGACATCTTTTTCTTCAAATTTTGAATCATCATTATAATCATCTTGGTTTTCCCAAGAATCATCTTCTTCTTCATTTGACATTTTACCATCTTCTAGTGCTGGGTTTTCACTTAACTCTTCATCTACACGGTTTTCTAATTCAAGAGTAGATAGTTGAATTAATTTCATCAACTTTATTTGTTGAGGAGATAATTTTTGAAGTAACTTCTGATGTAAAGATTGTTTTGGCATTTTAAAATTCTATGTTTTTTGGGGTCCTTGGAAAAGGTATAACATCTCGAATATTATGCATTCCTGTTACAAATTGAACTAGCCTTTCTAAACCTAAACCAAAACCTCCATGAGGGGTAGTTCCAAATTTTCTAGTTTCCAAATACCACCACAATTCTTTTATAGAAATATTCATCTCTTTCATTCTTTTATGTAAAACATCTAATCGCTCTTCTCTCTGTGACCCACCTATTACTTCCCCTATTCCTGGCATCAAAATATCCATAGCGGCAACTGTTCTATCATCTTCGTTTTGACGCATATAAAAAGCCTTTATTTGTTTAGGATAATTAATGATAACAACTGGTCTTTTAAATTTTTTTTCTACTAAAAATTTCTCGTGTTCAGATTGAAAATCCATTCCCCATTCAGATACTGGAAATTTGAATTTTCCTTTTTTATTTGGCTTTGAACTTTTTAATATTTCAAAAGCTGTTGTATATTCTATAATTTGAAACTGCTCATTTTTAACAAAATCTAATTTTTCAATTAATGATTTTTCATCTCGTTCTTCTTTTTTTAACTGTGATTGCTCTTTTAATAGTCGATCATTTAAAAATTGTATGTCATCCATATAATTCTGTAAAACAAAGTCTATCACATATTTTATCATCTCTATACCTAATTGAACTACATCATCGAGATTTGCGAATGCTATTTCAGGTTCAATCATCCAAAATTCAGCAAGATGTCTTGATGTGTTTGAATTTTCTGCTCTAAATGTAGGACCAAAAGTATAAACTTTACCTAAACCTAAAGCGCCTAATTCTGCTTCTAGCTGACCTGATACAGTTAAAAATGTTTCTTTTCCAAAAAAATCTTTCGAATAATCATCTTTATTTTTAGCTAAAGTTGTTACTCTAAACATTTCTCCCGCTCCTTCTGCATCCGATGTAGTTATAATTGGAGTGTTTATATAGTAAAATCCTTTTTCATGAAAAAATTGATGAATTGAAAAACTAATTGCATGCCTTAATCTAAAAATAGAACTAAAAGTTTTTGTCCTAAACCTTAAATGCCCCTTTTCTCTTAAAAATTCAAATGAATGCGCTTTAGGTTGTATCGGATATTGATCTGGATCTGACTGACCTATTAATTCAATTTTCTCTGCAATAAAATCATATTTTTGATTTTTACCCTCAGATTCAATTAATTTACCTGAAATTTTGACACTAGAGCCTGTATTAACATCTTTTAAATCTGTATCTAATTCTGAAACAACTTGAATGCTTTCAAAACAAGACCCATCGTTAATAGCTAGAAATGTAATTTGTTTATTGCCTCTTCTTGTTCGCACCCAACCATAAATAGTATAAGTTGTGTTAACTTTTCCAGCATTAATTAACGTCTTAATTGAAACTCTCATGATCTTAATAATTTTATTTTAGATATAACAAATTTAATTTATTAAAAAGAAAGTATTGTCTTTTAATAATTCTATTTTTGCATTAATTTATTTAGTAAAAAATGGATAAAATCCTGTCTAAAATATCAAATCCGAAAGATTTAAGAAAATTAAATAAACGTGATTTAAAGAAGTTGTCAGAAGAACTACGACAATTTATTATAGACATGGTCTCAAAAAATGGTGGGCATTTTGGTGCAAGCTTAGGTGTTGTTGAATTAACTATTGCTATACATTTTGTGTTTAATACACCAAAAGATTTATTAATATGGGATGTTGGTCATCAAGCATATGGACACAAAATATTAACCGGAAGATTAAAAAAATTTCACACCAATAGAAAGTGGAAAGGTATTAGTGGTTTCCCGAAAAGAAAAGAAAGTGAGTATGATACTTTTGGCGTGGGGCATTCATCTACTTCAATAAGCGCAGCTCTCGGAATGGCTGTTGCATCAAAAATATTGCGAAGAAAAAAAAATCACATTGCGGTAATTGGAGACGGCGCTATGACTGCTGGACTTGCCTTTGAGGGGCTTAATCATGCTGGTATAGAAAACTCTAATATTCTAGTAATTTTAAACGATAATTGCATGTCAATAGATCCAAATGTAGGAGCCTTAAAAGAATATCTACTGAAGATTAGCACATCTAAAATTTATAATGATACAAAAAAGGAAATTTGGTCTTTACTAAGTAAACTTAGCAGTTTTGGTTCTAGTGCTCAAGAAATAGTTAGCAGAACAGAAAAAGCTATAAAGTCAACTTTGTTAAAAAATAGTAATTTTTTTGAATCATTAAATTTTAGATATTTTGGACCTATTGATGGCCACAATATTGAACATTTAATTAAAACTCTTGAAAAATTAAAAAAAATACCTGGTCCTAAAATTTTACACTGTATAACTACAAAAGGAAAAGGTTACACCATAGCAGAAAAAAATCAGACTAAATGGCACGCCCCAGGGCTGTTTAATAAAGACACTGGAATTATCGCAAAATCAAATAATATATATGAACCTAAAAAATACCAAGATGTTTTTGGTAAAACAATTATTGAATTAGCGAGAAAAAATAAAAAAATTGTTGGCATAACCCCCGCTATGCCATCAGGCTCTTCTTTGAAATTTATGATGAGTGAAATTCCCTCTAGAGCTTTTGATGTTGGAATTGCAGAACAACATGCGGTTACATTTTCTGCAGGATTATCAACAGAAGGTATAATACCATTTTGTAATATTTACTCAACTTTTTTACAACGAGCATATGATCAAGTTATTCATGATGTAGCTATACAAAATCTGCATGTTATTTTCTGTATTGATAGAGGGGGGTTAGTTGGTGCTGATGGGGAAACACATCAAGGGGTATTTGACATTGCATTTTTAAGATGCATTCCTAATTTAATTATTTCATCACCAATTAATGAAGAGGAATTAAGAAATTTAATGTACACTGCTCAAAGTAAAAAATTTGGTCCGTTTTGTATTAGATATCCTAGAGGAAAAGGTGTTATGAAAAATGGTAAGAAAAAGCCATTTAAAAATATTAAAATTGGAACAGGGAGGGAACTATTAAAAGGTAAAATTGTTGCGTGTATTACATTTGGCCCAATTGGAAATGATGTTTATAATGCCGCGTTAAGTTTACATAAAAAAAATATTAAAGTTGGAGTATATGACTTAAGATTTGTCAAACCATTGGATGAAAAATTATTACATGAAATTTTATCATCTTACGATTATATTATTACAGTTGAAGATGGCTGCATACAAGGTGGAATGGGTTCTGCTATTTTAGAGTTTTCGGCCAAACACTGTTATCAGAAAAAAATTGAACTTTTAGGTGTTCCTGATAAATTTATCCCACATGGAACTCAAAATGAACAAAAAACAGAATGTAATCTGGATACAGAAAGTATATCTAAAAAAATTGAAGAAAATTACAAAAAGCTTAATACTGAAAATCTTCTAAAAATTTCGTAGTATAAACTCCCCTACAAAAATCCTTATCATTCATAAGTTTTAAATGAAATGGTATAGTTGTTTTTATGCCTTCTATTACAAACTCATTTAACGCTCTTCTCATTTTAAAAATGGCTTCTTCTCTACTTTGAGCTACAGTAATTAACTTAGCAATCATTGAGTCATAAAAAGGGGAAATTGTATATCCGCTGTACACATGTGTATCTGTTCTTACGCCATGACCTCCTGGTACATGAAAATTAGTGATTTTTCCAGGAGATGGCATGAAATCTTTAGTAGTATCTTCAGCATTAATACGGCATTCAATGGCATGTAGTTCTGGTTCATAATTTTTTCCCGAAACTCTAATTCCAGCGGCAACTTTAATTTGCTCTCTAATTAAATCATAATTTATTACTTCTTCTGTAACTGGGTGCTCAACTTGTATCCTCGTATTCATTTCCATAAAGTAAAAATTTCTGTCTTTATCAACTAAAAACTCTACTGTTCCAACACCCTCATAATTAACTGCTTTTGCAGCTAAAATAGCAGCTTCTCCCATTTTTTTTCTTAATTGTGGAGTCATAAAGGGCGATGGAGATTCTTCAACTAATTTTTGATGTCTTCTTTGAATAGAGCAATCTCTTTCTGATAAATGAGACACCCTCCCTTTAGAATCTCCTATTATTTGTATTTCAATATGCCTAGGCTCAACTACTAATTTTTCCATATACATGCCATCATTTCCAAAAGAAGCTTTTGCTTCATTTTTTGCACTATCCCAGGCACTTAAAAGATCTGACTCTTTCTGAACAGCTCTCATTCCTTTTCCGCCACCACCAGCTGTAGCTTTTAACATAACAGGGTAACCTATTTTTTTAGCTATTTTTTTAGCATCCTTAATATCATTTATTATACCATCTGAACCTGGTATAACAGGGACCCCTGCTCTTTCCATTGTTTCTCTTGCTTTTGCCTTGTCTCCCATTTGGCTAATCATTTCAGGGCCAGCACCAATAAATTTTATTTCATTTTCTGAACAAATTTTAGAGAACTGTGCATTTTCAGATAGAAATCCATACCCTGGGTGAATAGCATCTGAATTTGTAATTTCTGCAGCAGAAATAATATTAGGTATATTTAGGTAAGATTGCGCGCTGTTTGCGGGACCTATACATACTGCTTCATCTGCAAAACTTACAGGTAGGCTTTCCGTATCTGCTTTGGAATAAACAGCAACTGTTTTTATTCCCATTTCCTTACATGTTCTTATAACTCTAAGCGCTATTTCTCCCCTGTTCGCTATTAAAATTTTCTTAAACATTTTTATTGTTTTTACGCTGGATCTATTAAAAATAATGGCTGATCATATTCTACTGGTGACATATCTTCAACTAATACTTTAATAATTGTCCCTGATAATTCAGATTCAATTTCATTAAAAAGTTTCATAGCTTCAATTATGCACAATACTTGGCCTTCCTCAATTTTATCTCCAACATTAATGAATGGTTCTTTTTCCGGACTTGATCTTCTATAAAATGTACCTATTATTGGTGCTTTAATAGTAACATAATTTTTATGATTATCTAATGCGTTCTCTTTTTCTGAATCTGTAACTTCAGGCTTATCTTGTTTTACAACAGGTGGCGAGGTGACGGGCTGCTGTATAGGTTGCTGTATAGGCTGTTGTATAGGCTGTTGTATAGGCTGTTGTGGAAGGGATGATCCTTGCGGGGGCAATAAAATAGCTTCATTATTAGTTAATTTTCCTTTTGGTGGTGATTTTATAGATAGCTTCACATCACCTATTTCAATATCCACTTCTGTTGCTCCTGATTTTGCAACAAACTTTATTAATTCTTGTATCTGCCTTAAATTCATTTTTATTAATTTTTTAGTCAAAAAAACTATTTTTTTTAAATAAAAGCAACTTATTTTAATTAAAAGTCCATTTTTTTATAAAAATTAACCTTTTTTTCAACAAAAATTAATCTTTTTTTAAAAAAACCCACATTTTTAAATAGAATAGGGCTTTTTTTAAAAACAAAAAAACCATTTTTTCAAAAAACTTAATTTTTTCTTCAAAATAATGATTTTTTAAAAAATTAAAAAATCGCAAAAAATCATCAAATATTTTAAAAATATATGTATATTTTCTTAAAAAGAGCCGATTTTTATTAAAAAAGTCGTTTTTAATCTTTTTTTTTAATATTTAAGTATAATTTTAGCCTAAAAATGTTCTTTTTGATTGTTTTTTTTTAAAAAAAGTAGAATTATAATGTATTTTTCTTGAATATTTAAGAATCGTATGCCCACTTTAAATATATCGACCCCCAAGTAAAACCTCCACCAAATGCAGCTAAAATAATATTGTCACCTTTTTTCATTCTTTTTTCCCACTCCCACAAACACAATGGAATAGTGGCGGCTGTTGTATTACCATATTTTTGAATATTAATCATAATCTTACTATTATCTAAACCCATCCTCCTAGCTGTTGCATCTATTATTCTTAAATTAGCTTGATGAGGAACCAGCCAGGATATATCTTTTGCTTCTAGTTTGTTTTTTTTCATGATTTCTTCTGCTACATCAGCCATTTTACTAACCGCAAATTTGAATACAGTTTTGCCGTCTTGAAAAATATAGTGCTCTTTATTTTTTACAGTTTTTAATGAGGCTGGGTTTAATGAACCTCCTGCTACTTGCTTTAAATAATCTTTTCCTGAACCATCTACTTTCAATATTGAGTCTATTATACCAACAGAGTCGTATGTTGGCTCTAAAAGAACTGCCCCCGCACCATCTCCAAAAATCACACAAGTTTTACGATCCGAATAATCCACTATCGAAGACATCTTATCCGACCCAACCACTATAACCTTTTGACAAGCTCCACTTTCTATATAAGAACTCCCTGTTTTCAAGCCAAACAAAAAACCTGAACACGCAGCTGACAAATCAAACCCAAATGCATTTTTTGCACCAATCTCATTAATTACAATTGCTGCAGTCGAAGGAAAAAGCATGTCCGGGGTAACTGTTGCGCAAATTATCAAATCTATCTCATCTGCATTTACCTTGCTTTTAGCTAGAAGTTTTAAAATAGCATTAGCAGACATGTGGGCGGTTGCTTTGTTTGGGTCTTTTAGTATTCTGCGCTCTTTGACCCCTGTTCTGGTCGTAATCCACTCATCAGAAGTGTCAACCATATTACTTAAATCCTGATTTGTTAACTTATCATTAGGAATCCAACCAGCAACACCTGTGATGGCGCAAGATAATTTTTTAGACATAAATAAGATTTAAAAATTTATGTCAATAAAGTTAAAATTAAAGTGTTATCAAAAAAATTATTCTGAAAATAATTTGCCTTTGTAATAAACTTTTCCTTCGTGAGTATAAGCCCTATGATAAACATGAGCCTCCCCTGTTTCTTTACAAATAGAAACAACCTCACTCTTTGACTTATAATGAGTTCTTCTTTTATTTTTACGAGTCTTTGAAACTCGTCTTTTAGGATGTGCCATATTTCTTTATTTTAATTTTGTCTTCAAATGATCTGATAAAAAAAATGTGTTCTCTTTTTTTTGATAAACTTCTAAGTTTTTCAAAGTTTCTAAATTACATTTTTTTTTATTATGAATTCGCTTCTTTGGAAATAGAAAAAAAATTGTCTCTTTTAAAACCTGTTCTACATTCAGAGGTTGATCTGAATGTGTAATGTGAATTATATTATGCGATTTGTTATTTTCTTGTTCTTTTTTTAAAAAATAAACATCTTTTCCTTTTAAATTTAACACCAAAGGATCTCCACATCTATCACAATAAGTATTCGCAAAGCCATTTACTTTAATATCTAATTGCCAAAATGTATTTTTTTTCTCTATTACAAGACGGGCATTAAAATCACACTTGTCTATCAATAAATAATCAGAAAATTCAAAGAGCTTCTCATCCAAATTAAAATCACCTATTGTTTTTTTTTCAAAAAAAGCAGGAAGGTTCATTTCAAACTTTGAGCTTCCCATAAGAATAATTTTAAAATTGGAAGGCAAATATAATACTTTTATATTCTTTTTACACTAATCTAGAGTGATAAATTTGCTCTGCAAAAAATATTGCATTAAAAAAAGATTTACAATTAACCTTTTCACTTCCTACAATATCATATGCCGGTCCATGATCAGGTGAGGTTCTAATAAAGTTCATTCCTGCAGTATAATTTAGACCTTGATTAAATGACTTCATTTTAAAAGGAATAAGGCCTTGGTCATGATACATTGCAAGAACTGCATCATAATCATTATATGAGGATTTTCCGAAAAAAGCATCTGAAGAAAAAGGGCCCGAAACATTAAAACCTTTATCGGAAAAGCGTTTAATGACTGGTTTTATTATTTTTATTTCCTCCATTCCAATTAACCCACTGTCACCCATGTGTGGATTAAGACCAAGAACTGCTATTTTTGGGGATTTAATTAAAAAGTCATTTTTTAAACTATTTAATAAAATATTAATTTTAGAAGTTATTAGTTTTTTGTTGATTGTTTTTGAAATCAATGAAATCGGTATATGATTTGTGATTATGGCTACTTTCAACTCTTGACTCAAAAGAATCATTAGAGTCTCTTTTGCTTGTGATTTTTCTCTCAAATATTCTGTGTGCCCTAAAAATTTAGTTTTGGAATTTAAAAATATATTCGACTTATTCACGGGCATAGTAACCAAGGCATCAATTTTTTTTGAAATCAAATAATCGGACGCCTCACTTAATGATTGGCCAGCACCCAAAGCTCCATCTTTAGTGATTTTTCCAGGACTAATAATTAAATCTGACTGAACGCATTCAATAATATTAAGTAATCCTTTTTTAGCATCACCAACATCGTCTATCAAATTGAATTTAATATTAGTTTTTTTTAAATACTGAAGATAGAATTCCCAGGAAGACTTAGAGCCAAATAATATTAGTATTACATTTTTATTTTTTTGAAAAATTTTATCAAGGGATTCAATTAATACCTGTAAACCTACGCCATTAAGATCACCTGAAGTAATGCCAATTTTAGTCGTTTTTTTCATTTGGCCATTGTTTGTAAAAACTCACACAAAAGCCTCACGCCAGACCCTGTGCCACCCTTTGGGTGTAAAAAATATTCCGATTGAAGAAAAGCAGTTCCAGCAATATCCAAATGAATCCATGGGTAACAGTTATCATTATCCTCTTTTGTAAAATGTTCTAAAAACTTACCAGCGGTAATATGCCCAGCCTCACTTGAACCTATATTTTTTAAATCAGCAATACTCGATTCTAACTCTTTTGAGTAATCATCCCAAAAAGGCTGAACAGCAACTTGCTCACTAACCAAATCTCCGCAATTTATTAAATCATTGAAAATTTTTGAATTTGCGTTACCCATAGCTACAATTCCGTATTTTCCCACAGCTCTAACAGCCGCTCCAGTTAAAGTAGCTACATCAATAACCAATTTAGGATTATATTTTTTAGCATAGTGCAAGGCGTCTGCTAATATCATCCTGCCTTCAGCGTCTGTGTTAAGAACTTCGACGCTACTTCCATTCATCATAGTTACAATGTCACCTGGAACATAAGCGTTTCCTCCCGGTCTATTTTCTACTGCCGGAATTAAACCTATTATATTAATGTTTAATTTCATTTTAGAAATCGCATAAATAGCACCAACTACTGTTGCGGCTCCCCCCATATCACTTTTCATGCAATCCATAGAATTTGGGGTTGATTTTAAACTTAATCCTCCAGTATCATACATTACACCTTTACCAACCAACACTATAGGGTTTTTAATATTCTTTTTTGGCAAGTAGCTAATTATATTAAATGTTGGTGGATTCACCGACCCTTTATTGACATTTAACACTCCACCCATTCCTAATGATTCTATTTTTTTTTGATTAAAAACTGTTAAATTGAATCCTGCATTTTTAGAAAATTTATGAATTTCTTTAGATAATTGTTTTGCTGTCAAAAATGACAGTGGTTCATTTACTAAGTCTCTTGCTAAAAAAACACCCTCTATTATTTCTTTTTTGAAAAAACTATTCTTTTTAAATAAAATTTTGAATCTAGGTGTTTTTTGTTTTTGATATTTATCAAAGCTATAATTCAATAAAAAAATACTTTCCAGAAAAACCGCTGCACCCTGTTCGTTTTTTGATTGGTTAATTATATTAATACGGAATGAATATTTTTGATCATCAAGTTTTTCCCCATACCTTTGCTCAATAGCCTTAAGCCATTTATAAATTTTTACTGCCTCTTTTCTAATTTCAAGAAATGAATTAGGTAAACAAATGTATTCTTTGTGCGTTTCTGGTTTTAAATTAGATTTTTTATCTAATAAATATATTTTTATCATAATCTTATTAGTAAA
>MDTG01395617.1_pt1 | contig 15689 bp, 15 predicted proteins | sample 811421 | NCBI WGS metagenome assembly MDTG01 (sample SAMN05326645, study PRJNA326480) | marine metagenome | isolation source: seawater | place: Pacific Ocean: South East | collected 2011
AGACTGGTTAGGTGCAGCTGAATATATATTATATGAGGGAAACAGTAAGGTGCTTTTATGTGAGAGAGGAGTGTCAGTTCCTCATACACATAGATCAACTTCAAGATTTTTATTAGATTTACAAGTTGTACCAGCCGCTAAAGAAGTCACTCATCTTCCAATTATCGTGGATCCATCCCACGCAACTTTTTGGAGACCATGGGTAAAATCGATGTCGCTAGCAGCAGTAGCCTCTGGAGCTGATGGAATAATGTTAGAAGTTCACCCTGACCCCAGTAATTCAGCCGTAGATCCACTTCAGCCAATTGATTTTAAAGAATTTGAAGAACTTATACAGTCAATGGATAGTGTTGCAAAAGCTAGCTTTAACAGAAAAGTCAAGTAATAAGGAAAAATAAGATGATCCTTCAATCAAATCAAAATAAAATTTTTAAAGAATTAAATATTCTAATTAAAAAATAAAATTAATTTACTTAATATGAAAAAATTAAATACATTAATATCTAACAAAAATTTAATAATTAAAACTAAAAAATATACATCTATAATTGGGCGTTCTCCATCTAAAGGAGCAAGATCACCAAAGCTTTGGAATCGTGCATTTAAAAAATATGGAATTAAAAATGAGATGGTTCCTCTAGATGTAAAAAATAGTAAGTTAACAAAATTACTCAAATTTCTTGAGTCTGATAGAAATTTTATAGGCGGATGTATAACAGTTCCTCATAAAGAGAAAGTATTTAAATGGTTAGGAAAAAAAATCTCTAAAACGTCAAGAAAAATTGGTGCTGTTAATTGTTTATTTAGAGATAAAAATGGAAAATTGATTGGCACAAATACTGATGGAGAAGCAGCACTTAAATCTTTTGAAAATAAGTTTGGCACTGTAAAAAATAAAAATATATTACTTTTAGGACCAGGTGGGGCCGGTAAAGCTGTAGCGTCATATTTTTCAAACGCTTTAAGAAAAGATAAAAATTTAATAATCACAGGCAGATCACTTAATTCAAAAAAATTTTCAAAAAAAATTAGAGCAAAGTGGCTAAATTTTAAAGATATTTCTACCTTAAATTTCAAAAAAATAGATGTTGTAATAAATTGTACCTCATTGGGCTTTTCATCAAAAATTAAAAAGAGCCCACTTTCTATTTTACATTTATCAAAACTGCCAAAAAGCTCAAAAGTTTTTGATATTATCTATGATCCAAATGAAACGCTTTTGATTAAAGCTGCTAAAAAAAAAAAATTGAAAACTTTAAACGGTCTTGAAATGAATTTAATTCAAGCAGTTCTTGCTTTCAATTATGTTAATAAAAAACGTTCCAAGAATTTACTAACACTTAAATATATGCGCTGAATAAAATTCAATAATAATGAATTTATTATTAAAGCTACTAAAAGCCAAATGGGTATTTGCTAAACCCAAAAAAAAAGAAGTTCTAATTTATGACAATATGTCAAAAATAGGAGCCAAATTTCTATTCAATAAAAATTATTATGAAATTTTATATGTTAGATACGAGCAAATTAATATAAATATTTTATTCAAAACTATAATGATAAATGGATTAAATAATATCAAAGATAATTATAAAATAAATTATGTAAAGAGCGTTTCTCCAAAAATAGTTTTCTCTACTTTTTCTTATAATCCTACTTTTTTTAGATTAAAGAATCTTTATCCGAACCCCACATATATATGCCTGTCAATTTCAAGCTGCGATGAAAGGTTTTTTGGATTGTGTGAAAATTATTACAAAAATAATTCAACTCAAAAACTAAAAGCAGATTATTTATTTGTAGTAGGAGATTATTATAAAGAAAAAATGTCTCGTTACATTGAAACAAAAATTATAAATATCGGTTCTATTAAAAATAATTTTTATATTATAGATGAAGAGCAACGGGCAAAAAAAAGCGATGTAATTTTATTTATTTCGCAAGTTTACGCACTTCAGGAAAAAGAAATTTCACCATCATATAAGGCTAAAATTGAAAATGAAAAAAAAATATTATTATCACTTGAAAAATATTGTATTGAAAAAAATTTTAAACTTAAAATTGCAACAAGAAATAAACAAGAAGAGATGAGTTTTTATAAAATAAATTTTGGGGAAGGAAACTGGACTATATATCCCAGAACAGATGATAGCACCTCTTATAATTTAGTAAATGAGAGTTTTTTTATAATTTTTACAAATTCTTTTCTTGGATTAGAAGCTTTGTCAAAGGGCAAAAGATGTGTTGCTTTTCCCCCTGAAGAATTTCCAATACAAAGATTTGGCAAAACATTTTCTAATCAAGGCCCTTTTTGGTCCTTAACGTTTAATGAAAAGATAATGAAAAATTATATAGAAAAAATTTTATCTTATGATGATGACAGCTGGAGAAAAATAGTAGATCAAAATGTTGGTGATTTAGTTAAATATAATCCAGGTAACTCTATTTTAAAAAAAACTTTACACGATCTTAAAATAAAAAATATCCTCAATTAAATAAACATTATGTGTGGCATCGCAGGTTTTATTGGAAAAAAAACATATTTCCCAAAAAAAGAAAATATAGAGTCATGTTTAAAGGCCATGCATTTAAGAAGAGGTCCAGATGCTTATGGAACTAAGACTGTTCATAAAAAAGATTATTCTTTTACATTTCTTCATTCAAGACTTTCTTTAATTGATTTAAAAGAAAGGTCTAATCAGCCCATGGAAGATAGCCAAGGTATAATTTCTTTTAATGGAGAAATTTATAATTTCTTGGAATTAAAAAAGATCTGTGAAGAGAGGGGAGCAAAGTTTGAGACTTCATCTGACACTGAAGTGTTATTAAAAATATTAAATATATTTGGGGCTGAAGGGTTAAAAAAGCTCGATGGAGATTGGGCTTTATCTTATTATAATAAAAAATTGGACAAGATCATTTTATCAAAAGATCGCTTTTCAATAAGACCTTTATTTTACTTCGATAATGGAAAAGAATTTTATTTTGCCAGTACAATAGCACATGCAATGTTACTAATGGGAAGAAAAGTAAAAATGAATTTTGAACGCATAGTAAATTATATTGCGTTTGGATTCAAAGGCACAAATCTTGATCCAGATACCTACTTTTCTGGCTTTAAAAAATTTCCATATGCTCAATATTTAGAATTTGATAGAGGTAAAAAAAAAGCCTTTGTAAAATATTGGAGCAATATTCCAAAAATAAATTATAAATTAAATTATAATCAATCTGTTGGTCTAATAAGAGAAAGAGTATCAGAATCAGTTAAGTTGAGATTAAGAACTGACAAAAATATTGGATGTATGCTAAGTGCTGGGATAGACTCAAGTTCTGTTGCAGCAATAGTCAAAAAAAAATTTGATCAAGATATAAAATATTTTTCCTATAAACCTAACTACAAAGATTATGATGAGAGTGAATTAATTAAACAAAATATACAAAGTTTAGATGCATCAAACAATCATACTTTCGTCAATTTTGATGGAGGTGATAGCGTTGGAACCTTGCGTGATATAATTTTTGAAGCAGCCTTACCATTTAATGCTCCGTCTGATTGGTTATTTCATGTTCTCTGTAAAAAAATGAAAGAGCAACATTGTACATCTTTTTTTACTGGTTGTGCAGGGGACGATATATTTTCTGGAAACTACATTGATCATTTAAATTATCTTGTTTCAGTATATAAAGATAAAGTAAAATTTGATAAAGCATACTCAAGTTGGACTAAAAATATTAAACCTCTTGTAAGATCACCACATTTAAAAGATTTTAATAAATATTTACAAAAACATTTAAACGAAAATATAGCTAGTTGGCACGAAAAACATTTAGTAAACGAAAATTTAAATTTTAAAGTTCCTAAAGTAGAAGATCGAAAATTAAAAAATTACTCTGAAGATTTTTTTAGAAATGAACTGTGTAGAGGGATATTCGATGCAGCTGTGCCAGCCCATGTTCTGAATAATGACCAAATCGCAATGTTTCATTCTCTTGAGGGAAGGTATCCTTTTCTTTCACACCATGTTTACGAAGCAGCAAATTCAATACCATCTGATCATTTATTAAAAGACTCTAGAACAAAATCAGTTCTTAGAGATGCTGTTAAAGATATGATACCTGAGGCTATTTGTGAGTCAAAAAATAAGATTGGTTTTTTCATGGATTTTAAAGAGGTTTTTAAAACCAACACAAATGAGTTTGAGGATGTCTTGTTTCAACATAAAGAACTAAACAATCTATTTCATGTAGACAAATTTAGAAAAAAACTTAAATCAGATGATGAAATAATAATGGCAGATCAAAAGTTAATTTTTAGTGCTCTAAATATCTCAATTCTATTAGAAAAATACTCATGGTAAGAAAATCAACTAAATTACGAACAATCAGAGAGATTATCAAAGTCTATAATAAAAAGACTGAGCCTAAATTAAGAAAATGGTTAAATGGATCCGCAGAATATGGGTTTACCACATCAAGAAATAATAAAATCTTTAGATCAATCGGTATTATACCTCGAGTATTAAGAGAAATTGACGCTTCAAACTCTGAAAGCAATTTTTTTGGCGTAAAAACTTCAAGTCCTTTTTTGATAGCACCAATGGGTGGTATATCTCAATTTAATAAAAAAGCTGAGCACATAATATCCGAAGGAGCAGAAAAGATGAAAATTCCTTATTTCTTTCCTAATAATTCTAGTTACTTATTATCAGAAATGAATCCAAATCTAAAAAAAAAATATCTTTTTAGATCTTTATATTTAGATGCAAATTTAGATTATTGTAAAAAAAATATTGAAGAGGCTGAAAAATATAAATGCAAAGCTATAGCAATTACCGTAGACTCACCTATAAGACCAGTAAGTTATAACAAAACAGACACAGGTCATGACGCCAGAAAGCATTACAAAAAATTTGGTTTAAAACGTCCAAAAAAAAATCCTAATTTCACTGCCCCTCTTGATTGGAAAATTATAGAGTATATTAAAAAAATTTCAGACACACCAATTATTCTCAAAGGTATACTTTCGAAAGAGGATGCAAAAATTGCAGAAAGTTTGAATATCGAGGGAATTTGGATTTCAAATCATGGAGGCAGAAATTTAGAAACAGACATTACAAGTATTGAGGTAATTGAAGAAATAAAAAATATTTTAACCAAAAAAACAAAATTAATTCTAGATGGAGGAATAAGAACTGGAACGGATATGTTTAAAACTTTAGCATTAGGAGCAGATTTTGTTGCAATAGGTAGACCAATTATCTATGCTTTGACAGCTGATAGAAAAATTGGAGTAGATAGAATTTTAGAATTACTTTCCCATGAATTTAAATCAACAATGAGAATTTGCGGATGTAAAAATATCGATGATATTAATAGCAATTATATAGTTAATAGATTGAAAAATGCCAAAGATATATTCTAAGACAGGTGAAAATATTAATAAAAAAAATTCTAATTGGAATTTTAAGGGTAATGTGTATAAAAATTTTGATAAACATATCATCAAATCTGTTCCTTTATACTTGGAAACTCAAAACTTATTTTTACAATTCACTGATTTTTTTCTTCAAGATAATTCAAAGATAATAGATTTAGGATCATCAACAGGAACTTTTTTAAATAAGACTTATGACAGGCATAAAAAGAATCAAAAAAAAATTAAATTTATAGGAGTTGATAATACAAAAGAAATGGTCAATTTCTGTAAAAAAAAATATAAAGAAAAAAAAATAAAATTTTTCTTTAAAAACATTGAAAAAGTTAATCTGAGTTCTTCATGTATAATCTCATCATTTTATACAATACAATTCATTTCACCAAAGAAAAGACAAAAGATTATAAACAAAATTTTTAAGAGCTTAAATTGGGGAGGAGCTTTTTTCTTTGTGGAAAAAGTAAGGGGAAGTGATGCCAGGTTTCAAGATATAATGACACAAACTTATAATGAATTTAAAATACAACAAGGATTTAGGCCTAACGAAATAATAGCGAAAAGTAATTCACTTAAAGGAGTATTAGAACCTTTTTCAACATTAGGAAACATAAGTTTGTTAAAAAGAGCAGGGTTTAAAGATATTATGACAGTTTTTAAATATGGTTCATTTGAAGGCTTTTTGGCAATTAAATAATTTAAGATGAAATGTCTTTTTTTAGGATACGACTCAAAGAAAACTAAATTAATTAATTTCTTAAAAAAAAAAAAAATAAAAGTTAAATCAAAAAAAACAAGTTTATTATTTAAAGATATAGTAGAAAATGATTTAATAGTTTCTTTTGGCTATAGGAAAATAATTAAAAAAAATTTGATCTTTAAAGTGAAAAGGCCAATTATTAACCTTCACATGTCATATTTACCTTACAATAGGGGTGCGCACCCGAATTTTTGGAGCTTTGTGAATAATACTCCCAAAGGAGTTACTATACATGAAATTGATAAGGGAATAGACACTGGAAAAATTATTTTACAAAAAAGGGTTAAATTCGATCTCAAGAAAAACCCTAAGATGACATTCAAACAAACTTACAATATATTGTTTAAAGAATTAGAAAATCTTTTTATTAAAAATTTTCAAAAAATTATTTTTAATAGATATAAACTCAAAGACAATAGAATGATTAAAAATTCATTTAAAAAGAGTTCATATTTACCAAAAAATATAAAAAAATGGGATATTAAAATTCTTGATTACTTAGAAAAATTATAAAAAAATTCGATATGCAAAAAAATTTTAAAAATTACTCAAAAATTATCAATCAAATTCAAAAAACAAGAGCAAAAAATAATAGAAATTGGATGGATTTGTTGAGGTTAGGATTCAAATATAACCCAAGAGAGTCAAAGAAAATATTAAAAGAAATTTTTAAAGAAGATAAAAAAGTAAATAAATTAGTAAAAAATCTATTAAAAAAATAAATTGAATAGTATTTGTATCATACCGGCAAGAGGAGGCAGTAAAAGAATTCCAAAAAAAAATATCAAAAATTTTTTGGGAAAACCTATAATTAGCTATGTTATCAAAACCGCAAAACAAAGTAAGTTGTTTGATCAAATAATTGTTAGTACAGACCACAAAGAAATCGCAAGAATATCAATTAAATATGGGGCAAGGGTTTATTGGCGCGATAAGAAATTTTCTAAAGATACTATCGGCACTGTAGATGTTGTAAGGGATGTAATTAAAAATTTGGAATTAAAAAAAAATAGTAAAGATTTAATTTGCTGTTTATACCCAACCTCAGTTTTTTGCGATAAAAAATTATTGATTAAAGCGCAACAACTTTTAACAAATAAAATAGAATATATTTTTTCTGCGGTGAGATTTAGTCATCCGATCTTTAGATCTTTTAAAAACACGGGAAATGGTTCACCTAACCCTATATTTAAAGCTAACACCGAAAAAATGAATACTCACAAGTTACCTGTATCTTATCATGATGCTGCGCAATTTTACCTAGGATGGGTGAATTCTTGGAGAAAAAAAAAAAAAATATTTTCAAAAAAATCAAAGTTTATTGAATTAAATACCTTAAAGACACAAGATATAGATAACCATGAAGATTGGCAAATAGCAGAATTTAAGTATAAAAAATTTTTCAAAAAATGAAAAAATAAAAAAAAAGGTAACAACCCAGATGATATCTATTCTCTCTGGTAAACTCTTATTGTAAAATTTTATGAAATTATTTGTAACAGGATCAAGAGGTTATATTGGTCGAAACTTTATTAAATATGCTATAAAAAAAAAACATATGGTTTATGCAGTTACTAGAAAAAAAGAAAATAAAAAAGTTAAAAATATTAAATGGTTAGTGGGAAATATAGATAGAGATTGGAAAGAACTAAAAGCTGCTGATATTTTAATCCATTTTGCATCGGTCGGAGTTTTAAATAAAAAAAACAATTATAAAAAGTCTTTAGAGTTTAATGTTTTTAAATCAACACAACTTATTTTGAACGCTCTAAAATATAATTGTAAAAACTGGATAATTATTTCCACAATAAAAGAAAAAAAAATTAAGCATTTAATTAAAACAAACAAGAGTAAATATAATGAACAAAATTTAAATTACATAATTACAAAGTATTTATTTAGCAATATTTGTAAAGAAATCTCTAGCTTTTCTAATATAAATTGTAGGATCCTAAAACTTTCTCATGTTTATGGAGGGGATGAGCCAGCCCATAGATTATGGCCAAATCTAAAAAAAAATTCTAAAACAAATAAAAACTTTAAAATGACCTCAGGTAAACAGTTATTAAATTTTTCACACATAGATGATGTTGTGAGTGGAATATTTGAATGTTGTAATTTTAAAAAAAAGAATAAAATATTTCCACAGGAGTGGGAATTAGCTTCTGGTAAAAGTATACCAGTAAAAAATTTTGCTGAAAAAATATGGAAAAATAATAATGCAAAAGGTAAAATTTTTTTTTCAAAATCAAAGGATTTTGATAAAAACAATTATCCAATTAATAAAAAAATATTGTGGAAAATTAAATCAAGAAAATTTGAATAATGTCTAATTTAAAAAAAACAGCAATTATACTTTGCGGCGGCCAAGGTAGTAGGTTAGGTAACTTAGGAAAAAAATTTCCTAAAACTCTTGTAAAGATCCAAGACCAGACAATACGTTAATATATTATAAATATTTTAAAAAATGAAAATTAAAATATCAAAAAACATAGAAATAGGAGGCAATAGAAGACCAATTATAGTTGCGGAAATTTCAGGAAATCATAAAGGACAAAAGTCAAAATTTTTAAAACTTATAAAATCCGCGGTAATTAATGGGGCTGATATGGTAAAAATACAAACATATTCCCCTGAAGACATTACAATAAATAAAAAAGAACCAAACTTTATGATTAAAGATGGAATTTGGAAAAAAAAATATTTGTGGGACTTATATAAAAAAGCACACACACCTTACTCTTGGCATAAGGATGCATTCAAACTGGCAAAAAAATTAAAAATTGAATTATTTAGCAGCCCATTCAGTAAAAAATCTGTAGATTTTTTAGAGAAATTAAACGTTAAATTGTATAAATTAGCATCCTTCGAATTAACCGATCTAAGTCTGATTGACTATATTGCTAGAAAAAAAAAACCAATAATTATCTCAATAGGCATGGGAAGTTTTAAGGAAATAGATAGAGCCTTAAGACAAATAGAAAAATATCACAAAAAAATAATTATTCTTTTTTGTGTTTCTGGTTATCCAACAAAATTAGAAGATGCTAACGTTAATACGATAAATAAATTAAAGAAAAAATATAAAAATTATTTAATTGGTCTTTCAGACCACACAAATGACATCACATCTTCAGTTGCCGCCACTTCACTCGGAGCTTGTTTAATTGAAAAACATTTTAATTTGAGCAAAAAAAACAAAACTACCGATAGCGAATTTTCAATTTTACCACACCAGCTTAAAGAACTTAGAAAAGTTTCAGAAAATATTTTTTTATCTCTAGGCAAAGAGTTTGTTGGACCTAAAAAAGCAGAGAAAACCTCACTTAGATTAAGGAGATCTTTATTTGCTATTGAAGATATTAAAAAAGGAGATAAATTTTCAGAAAAAAATATAAGAGCTTTTCGACCAAAAATTGGCTTAGGTGCTGAAAATTATTTCAGTTTAATAGGAAAAAAATCAAAAAAACTTTTTAAAAAAGGTTCACCTATCTATTAAAATCATCTAGTTATAATAAATGATAAATAATAAAACTATTCTTATTACTGGCGGTACTGGTTCATTTGGTAAAAATTTCGTCAATTTTATACTTAAAAAATTTAGACCAAAAAAATTGATTATATTTAGCAGAGATGAGCTAAAACAAAGCCAGATGATGTCCGAATTAAATAACAACACACATAAAAAAATTCTGAGATTTTTTATAGGTGATATTCGTGATTATAAAAGACTATCTTTCGCATTGAAAGAGGTAGATATAGTTGTGCACGCAGCAGCGCTTAAAAATGTACCTTTAGCTGAGTACAACCCTTTCGAAGCGGTCAAAACTAATATAATTGGTGCACAAAATTTAATCGAGGCATCATTAGAAAATAGAGTTAAAAAAGTAATAGCTCTGAGCACAGATAAAGCCTCTTCGCCTGTGAATTTATACGGTGCAACAAAATTAGCTTCAGATAAATTATTTGTTGCAGCTAATAATTATAAAGGTAAAGCTCAAACTGATTTTAGCATTGTAAGGTATGGAAACGTAATGGGAAGCCGCGGTTCAATAGTCCCAATTTTCCTAAATTTTAAAAATCGAGGATACCTACCAATAACTGATAATAGGATGACTAGATTTAATATAACCTTGGACGAGGCAATAAATTTTGTATTCACTTGCATGAAAGTGATGAAAGGTGGAGAAATTTTTGTACCTAAAATACCATCAATCAAGATTACGGATTTAGCAAAAGCAATGTTTCCTAAACTAAAGACAAAAATTATAGGTTTAAGGCCTGGAGAAAAACTTCATGAAGAAATGGTTTCATCAAATGAGTCCCATAATACTGTTGATTTAAAAAAATTTTACGTGATTTGCCCTCAATCAGAATTGATTAAATGGAATAAAAAAACTTATTTAAATGAATATAAAGGCTCAAAAATCTGTAAATCAAATTTTTCTTATAATAGCGGAACTAATGAAAATTTTTTGTCCGTGAAAGAAATCAAAAAAGTTTTGTTATCATCTAAACTCATATAGAAAATGCAATTAATAAATTACGGAAAACAATTTGTTGATAGTAGAGATATTCTTTCTGTAAAAAAAGTACTTTTATCTAATCATCTAACGCAAGGACCCAAAGTACAACTTTTTGAAAAATCACTATTAAAATTTTTAGGAGGCAAGTATTGTACAGCAGTATCTAGTGGAACTGCTGCATTACATTTATTAGCAATTGCCTGTAATTGGAAAAAGAATGATATTATTTTGACTACACCAGTATCATTTTTAGCAACGGCTAATTGTATTGTTTACACTGGCGCAAATCCAGTTTTTGTTGATATAGAGGAAAAAACTGGGAATATTTGCGTAAAAAAACTTGAAATTAAAATAAAGCAATTAAAAAAAAAAAATAAAAAGATTAAAGCCATAATTGCCATGGACTACGCAGGCTTTCCATGTAATTGGAAAGAACTTAAAAGAATATCGAAAAAATATAATTTAACTTTAATAAATGATAATTGTCATGCAGTTGGAACAACGCTGAATGGCAGCCACAAGTACGCAATTAAGTATGCAGATTTTGTAACACTAAGTTTTCATCCGGTAAAATCAATTACCACTGCAGAAGGTGGCGCTATAATATCCAAAAGCAAAAGAGTTAATAACATAATCAAATCTTTAAGATCACATGGAGTTGAAAAAAAAGATAAAAAAGGCCTTTGGTTTTATGAAATGCAACGATTGGGATATAATTATAGAATTTCAGATATCCATAGCGCTTTAGGAATTAGTCAACTTCAAAAAATTAAACAATTTATTAAGAAAAGAAGAAAAATTGCTAAAATTTATAACAAAGCATTTAAAGATTTACCTTATATTCAAATCCCAAGAGAAAACAATAATGTAAACTCATCTTACCACCTTTATCCTTTAAGAATAAAATTTAATAAATTTAAAATAAATAAAAAAAATTTTTTTTTAAAACTTTTAAAAATGGGAATTAAACTTCAAGTACATTATATACCTATTTACAAACAACCATTTTATAAAAAGAATTTTAAAAACAAAACAAGTGATTTTAAAATGAGTGAAAAATTTTATTCTGAAGTAGTATCTTTACCTGTTTATTTTACTTTGAAAGAACAAACACAAAAAAAAATTATCGAAAAAATTCTTAAATTATTAAAATTATAATAATTAGAAAAATTATTTCTTTATTTGACTTACAAAAATCTAGTTTTATCTGGCAAACATTCATCAATTTCTGATTTAAATGATTTTATTTTAAACGGAGAATGGATTTTGAGAGATTTAGACTCAAAAAAAATTAAACAAAAAAAAATTCAGGTATTTGAGTCAAGCTCATATAAAATAAATAACAGAATTAACTCATATAAAATAGCAGATGAAATTTACGACTCCATCAAATTAGATTTAGCAAATAAACTCAATACATTACACTCTAAAAATTTTTCTTTAAGATTTTGGCAAATATTATTTGGATATTGGCTTGTAAATTTTATAGGAATTTGTGTTGAAAGATATTTTAGAATACACGAAATTTTAGAGGAAAATGAGATAAAGAATATACTTATCAGGAAACATAGTAATTTTAATTTCAGCACAAATGACACCTTTGGCCTTAACAAAAATTCTATTAATGATGACTGGGAAAATAATATTTTTTACGAAATTATAAAATTTTTTAGTGTTAGTAAAAACTTAATTATTGAGGATAGTAGTTTAAATGGATTTACCAAAACTTTTTATGACAGTAACGAAAAAAAACAGAATAATAAAGATAAAATAAAAAATTTTTTATTTAACATATTTAATAAATTTACCAAAAAAGAGGTATTAATATCCCAAACTTATCTGCCAAAAAAATTTGAATTTTTATTACATTTATTATTTTTTCAATTACCAACTATTTATCCATTGCATAAAATTTCTTATAAAAAAAAAGATGAAAATATGAGAAGAAAAATAAATTTAGTTAAAGGTGAAAAAAAAGATTTAGAAAATTTTGTACGATATTTGATCCCAAAATGCTTACCATCCAGCTTAGTTGAAACATTTGAAAGCTTATATAAAAATTGTGAATTAATCGGATATCCAAAAAATTCTAAAACTATTTTTACATCCATTTCTTATGCTTATGATGAAAATTTTAAATTTTATGCTGCAAAAAGTGTTGAAAAAGGTGCACGGTATTTTATTGGACAACATGGAAATGAATATTTTTCTCATAGGTTTTCAACTAGAATTGAGCTCGAAACTTCGGACAAATTTATAAGTTGGGGTTATAAGAATTCAAAAAAAATAATTAGTTCTTTCAATTTAAAAACCTTGAAAAAAAAAAGAAAGTTTAATGATCAAGGAAAATTATTAATTATTTCTCACCCTTCAATACATAGAGTTTTTTCCCACAATAGATATTGTGATTACAAAAATGCTATGCTCAATTCTATTCTTTTGAAAGAAAAAATTGATAAAAATATCTCTAATCAAGCTATGTTAAGATTGGACAAAGAGTTTAAGATTAATGAGCATTCTTTTAATAAAAAAATTTTAAATACTTTTAATGCTAATGATTTATGTTTTGGTGAAAGCAAACTTGATAAATTAATCGAAAAATCAAGACTATGCATTTTCACTTATGATAGTACTGGAATTTTAGAAAATTTATCTCTTAATATCCCAACACTAGCTATTTGGAAGAACTTTGACAATCATCTCAATGATGAATTTAAAGAAAAATATTTGTTACTTAAAAAGGGAAAGATTTTTTTTGAAGATATTGATAAGTTGGTAAAACATATCAATAAGTATTGGAATAACATTTCATCATGGTGGTTTTCAAAAGAAAATCAATCGTTCATAACAAAATTTAATGAAGATTTTAACAATAAAGGAAATGTTAAATCATTAATAAAATTGAAGAATGAGATAAAAAATTATGAATAAATTAGAAAAGATATTATTTATTATAGGAAATAAAAATAAAAATAGATTCAAGTATTTACTTGTTTTAAATATTCTTAATTTTTTTCTTGAGTTTGCGTCTATTATTTCAATACCAATATTTTTAGCAATATTGATAGGAACTGAAAATTTTTACAATAAGTTTTTTTTTTCTACAATCTTTTGATAGAAACGAGCTAATATTTTATGCTGGCCTTTTTGTTACTGGCGCATTTTTAATTAAAAATTTATTTTATATTAATTTGATAAGGTTACAAGCTAACTTTCTTAAAGAAATAAAAATTACAATATCGGAAAAACTTTTTAATTTTTACTTATTTGACTCTTTTTTAGAAAATATAAATGTTAATCCTTCGATAAAAGCAAGAAATGTTACTTCAGAAATTCAAGGCTTTAATTCGTATGTGGTAAATTTAAATAAATTATTGCTAGATGGCACTGCTATTACAATAGTTTTTTTTATAATCTTTTTTGCTACGCCGTTAGTTTCTTTGACTGTTTTTGTAATTTTCTTAATTATTTCTGTACTATATTTTAAGTTGTTAAAGCCAAAAATTAAAAATAAATCTAAGGTCAATCAGGATTTGTTAGCTAAATTTACTCAGATGATTTATGAAACTTTTGGGGCCTTTAAAGATGTCAAAGTTCTTAATAAAGAAAAAGAAATTTTTAATCTTTACAAAAAAAAAGTAGAAAAATATGAAGAAAACTTATTATTTTTTTCTATCTTTGATCGTTTTCCAAAAATAATATTAGAGTTAACGTCAATTATTCTTCTAGTAATATTAAGCTCCATTTTTTTAAGAAATAATGAGAATTTAAACGAACTTTTACCTTTACTAGCTCTGGTGGTAGTTTCAGTTGTTAGACTTTTACCAGCTTTCAGCGGCATGAACACCTCTCTTTTTTATATGAAGGTCTACACACCCCACTTAGAAAAGATCTATTCTGAACTTAGGATCATTCATGAAAAAGGAAATTTGAACAAAAATTATAACCAAAACGACGTATTTAAATCCAATGTAATTATTAATAATGAAGAATACATTAAACTAAAAAACGTTTCTTTTAATTACGAAAATAAAAAAAAATTATTAGACAATATATCATTAAATATTAAAAAAGGTTCAACCTTTGGTATCATTGGACCAACAGGATCTGGTAAAAGTACTTTATTACAAATTATGATGGGTTTACTTAAACCAAGCTCTGGAAACGTTTATTTCAATAACAGCAACATCTCAAAAATTAATCAGGAATGGATAAAAAATATTAGTTATGTTTCACAAAATGTTTTTTTATTAGACGACACAGTTGAAAAAAATATTACTTTTAATTTTGATAATTTAAATGTAGATAAAAACAAAATTGAAAAAGCATTAGAAATCGCAGAGTTGAGCCCAAAAATTTTATCTTTACCCAATGGAATTTATGAAAAGGTGGGAGTCGATGGATTAAAATTTTCAGGTGGAGAGCGACAAAGATTAGCAATAGCAAGAGCTGTATATAAGGAGGCGCCAATTTTGTTTCTAGATGAATTTACAAGCAGTCTAGATGTATTAACTGAAGAAAAAATTTTAAAAAACTTTAAGAATCATTTTTCTGATAAAACCATAATTTTAATAACACACAGACAAAACACTATTGAAAAATGTGATAAATTATGGGAATTAAAAAATTTAAATACTGATCATGAAAATTAAAACAGCAGTAATCCTTTGTGGTGGAAAGGGAACAAGATTAGGAACATTAGGAAAAAAAATTCCTAAAACTTTATCCAAAGTTCACGGAAAGCCAATTATATGGTACATTATAAAATCTCTATCTGAGAATTCTTTTAACCATTTTATTCTTCCAGTTGGTTATAAAGGTAAAATGATTAAAAAATACTTTTTAAAAGACAAAGATTTCCATGATAAAAATATACAGATAGTCTTTACTGGAATAAATACTCCGATCTCTAAACGAATCTTTAAAATAAAAAAATTTATAAAATCTAAAAATTTTGTTTTATTAAATG
>MDTG01026967.1_pt1 | contig 15688 bp, 12 predicted proteins | sample 811421 | NCBI WGS metagenome assembly MDTG01 (sample SAMN05326645, study PRJNA326480) | marine metagenome | isolation source: seawater | place: Pacific Ocean: South East | collected 2011
ATAAAATTAAATCCAGTTAATAAAAAACTGTTAGAACATATATTTAAAAAAATATCAGTAGATGAAAATTTAGATATCAAAGAAAATTTAAAGAATGACATAATAAAATATTCGAATTGCTCTGTTAAAATATTAATAAATAATTTAGAAAAATATAGACTAATAAGTGATAAACTAGATTTTAATATTGAAAATATCAATAATAATATACTTTTAAAAGATTTAGTTGAGTTTTATAATTATTGTTTAAAATTAGATAGAGATAATTCATATAAAAAATTAGTATCTATATTCAAAGATGGGTATTCAATAATTGATATAATAGAATATATGTATTTAAATTTAAAACATAATGAAGAAATAAACGATAATTATAAATATCAAGTTATAAAAATATTATCTAAGTATTTATTATCAGTAAATAATACAAATGAAGATGAGTTAATTATATACTTTATAACAAATGAAATAATAGATATAATTGAAACGCTAAGCATAAGTATATAACCCTATCAATATTATATAAAATATATAGACAATATAACTATGAAAAAAAAATCACAGTTATTTTGTAAAAATGTATCATTGGATATTTTATATGAATTAATAAATACAGTTTCTACTAAAACAATAGTAGAAGATATTTCAAATACTATTATAGAATTTTATAAGATAGATAAAATAATTTTTAAGAAATTAGAATTTCATGGTTATATTGCAAAATTTATAATTAAATTAAAAGAATATTATTATCCAAATAAACAATTTTATATAGAAAGAAAAATGACATATAATAATTTTTTAACAATAATTAGACAATTATGTAAATTAAATAATGTACAATTAAAAAAAGAAATAATATATGAAAAAGATACATATCAAATAGAATATTATATATATATAAAACAAAGTTAAAAATAAAAAATAAATAATCTATTATGAGTACATTACAACGTTTAAATTATGAAAGAAATAATATAAAAGAATTAGAATCATTGGGTATAAATATAGAATGTAGCGATAATAATATATATAAATGGTATGTAATAATGAAAGGACCCGATAAATCTCCATACGAAGATGGAATTTTTAAGTTATCTATAGATTTTCCAGATAATTATCCGTTTTCTCCTCCTTTAATAAATTTTATAACGCGTATATATCACTGTAATATTAATAATTCAGGCGGAATTTGTCTAGATATATTAAAAGAACAATGGAGTCCTGCGCTAACAATAAATAAAATAATATTAAGTATAATTTCTTTATTAAATGACCCTAATCCTGATGACCCCTTAGTTCCAGAAATAGCCGAAATCTATTTAAATAATAGAGATAAATATATAGAGAATGCTAAAAGACATACTAAAATATATGCAATGGAATAGTAAATAATTAACTATAAATATTCGAGTTAAAACTTTACCATAATATTACGATATCTTTTTTGTAGATATACAGTTGCTTACTACATAAATAGAATTTTCTGTACAAATAATATAACATTCGCCTACTTTGAAAATTTTCTGAATAGGACTAGTATATTCTTCTGGATTTTTAACTAGTAATTTTTCACTATTCTCTCTAACCCCGATAACTACTTTTTTATCAAGAGAATCTGTCCAATAATCTAACATAATAGGTTTATCATCTATAATAGATAATTTTGAAATATGGGGCCATATAGAAGTATCCGGTAAAGTATAATTATTATTTTCTTCAGACATTTTTATATAAATAAAAATTAAAAAACTTTAAATGGTTTTACGCATTTTTTATTAAATAATTATTTATATAATAATTATTTATTCTAAATAATATAAAATATAATATCTATTCTATAATATGAATTTTATAGAACAAAAAAATTATGATATAAATAGTAGTGATAGTAAAAACTTTTGTATAGAGGAAAATTCTAATAATTTTATATCAAAATATTATATACTTATTAATCAATACTTAGCATTTTTAATAGAAAATATTTATGATAATATTAATATTAACAATGATAAGAGATATAGATATTATATTATCTTAAAAGGTCTAGAAATGTTAACCAATATAATGCAAATAACAATTATGAATACTAATAATATAGATATAGCTTTTTATTACTGTAATAAAGGTTATTATTATTATATAGAATTTATATCTCAGATAGATAATGATAATAATCATTTAGAATTAAATATAAAAGACGCAATAATTTTTGTATACAAAAAAACAATTTTTGAGATTAAAGAGCCTATAGGTATTATTAATAATTGTAATGTTAATAATAATAATATAAAAAAAGTAGAAACTATTAGAAAAATGATGGATATAGTAAATAATTATGTTAAAATTTTTAAAATAAAGGACATAATAAATCTTAATATTAATAATGAAATATATATTAATAGCCAAATATATATAGATAAATCGTTATTAAAAATAATAAATAAATTAGAAAATAATTATAAAGATGAACAACAATTTTCAATACTTGTACAAAATTTATATAATATATTTAAAATATTATTAAAAGTATTTAATAAAATTAATATAATAAATAGTGAAAATTATTCTATAGATGATGTCTTAAATTTTCAATTATTAATAAATTTAATAGAACGTTTATTTATAAAAATATGTAATTGCAAACAACTAATTGATTTTGAAAATATAATAACATATAATTCAATAAAAAATCTAACAAATATAAAAATTCGTCAAATTATTGCTACTTTAAATATTGAATAATAGTTTACACCTTTTTTCATTTTAAAATAGGCGTTTAAAATAAAAAAAGGCGTAAAGGATATATTTTCATATATTAGATAAATTCGTAGCAATATTTACAACAATAATATAGTTTGTATCGCAGTTAGAATTATCTAAAGTTAACATTTTATTTTACTTGTCTTATATTTTTTACTAGTTTTATATTTTTTACTAGTTTTATATTTTTTACTAGTTTTATTTCTCTGAGTACCTTCTGCATATTTACTAATATACATAATAGGTATAGGTGGGTTTACTATATTATATTTTTCTTGTAATTCAAATATTATTTCATCAATAGTATTTTCTAAATCATCATCAATTTCACCGCATTCAATATATTTTTCATATATTGTATGACTTTCTTTGTGTAATTTATCTAGTAATTTTTCCTGCGATTTTATATCTAAATTACTATATAGTTGTTCAAAATTATCTATTTGTTCATTTAATTTAATTAAAGTATACCATAATAATTTACATCTAATTCTGTTATTATTTAAACGAGTTTTTAGTGTATTTAATTCTTTATTTTTTTTTAATACATTTGAAAACATAGTTCTAGTAATAGTTTTTTTACTAGTTATAATAGATTTATTACTAGACATATATATTATAGTAATAAATTTAATTTTTTATCTATAAAGTAATGTATTTATAATATGTTCCTGATATAAATCTTTATGTTGCTCATAGAACCACTCTCCAAAACCAGCTAAAATACTTAATTTTTCATAATTATCAATATTTGATATATCAATATCATTTATATTAACTGATATATAATCACCTCTATACTCATGAATAGATATTAATGCTTTATTATTATTATCATGTTTTAAATTCTTTGAAATTACCATACCTGGTTTAGAAGATAAACTAGTAGAAACAAATTCTCCATTACATAAAAATGTTGTTAACATATATATTACTATCTAGTAATAATTTTAATATTATTTTATTTAATATAATTGTTAATATAATTAACAATAGAATTATTAAATGTATCAATATTTATTTCTGAAAATTTTACATGACATTCCCAATAATATCGACAAAAAGCCCACTCAAAATGATAATCCTCTCTATAATAATCACCCCAATTTTCTAATAAATATTTTTTAAAAGGTTCATCTAGTAAATATAAACAATTATAAGGCAGAACATAAGCAAGTGTAGTATTTACATTAAGAGGTTCCATATTTTTTGTTGAAATCATTTCATTGTCAAAATAAGGTATATAGTTGAATAGGTCTTGAAATAAAGGAGGATAACTATATTGGTAACAAAATTGCCAATCTTGACAACCAATAGTGTAATATTTATATGTCCACTCTAGAGTTTCTATATAATTTAATGATAATTTCTTTATAAATTGATTGTCCTTATTATCATTACCATCAATATCAATATTAAATATAGATTTATAGTATCGCCACCTCCAATTATTTTCATAAGGATTAATAAATTTTTCTATATTACGATTTTGAGTAGGAACATTCATAAATTTTTCAAATTTCTCATCAAAATTACCTTCTGGCCAATTCTTTTTTTCTAATTTATTACGAATTTTATAGATATTTAATAATAATTCTTCTTCATTGTCACCAATATGATTAATAAATGTTTTTAGATTTCTCCAACAAATTTTACCATTTTTAATAAACGTTTTATTATTATTACCATATAACATTTTATACAATTGTAAAAGTTGGTCTATACCACTATGTCGAATATTTATAGCTGGAAAATGTGGTAAAAAGTCATTACCCAAAAGAAAACACATAAAAATATAATCCTTTATACATTGGTCTCGAGATTTATTAATTTCAAATGTATTAACCATTAATTTATATAGTTCATTTCTAAACATATCCATATCAATAATATATTCTTCATTGCTTGAAAGACTATTATCAATATTTGAAATAAAATGTGGCGCTTCTCTATAGAGATAAATATTATTACAATAAGATAAATGATTAAGTGATAACATAATTAAATCTGCATCCAGACCATATATAACAGTATTATGTTCCTTGTGTGCAGTTTCATTATCTCTAATATATTTATAAATTTTATGTTCTCCTTCTCCAGGTTCAATACTACCACTTACAACTATATTTTTTACACCAAAATTATTTTTGCTATTTTTAAAATATTTTTTTACATAGTCATCTAAATATGTCATAAATCTAGTTCCAGGTGTAATATTAGTAGTATCCCATTTATTTGAAATATCAAAAATATTATTTTGATACCAGTTCTTATATCTGCGATTTTTTTGCTGTGATAATTTTGCAACGGGAGGCACACCATCAAATGCAATATAAACATTATTACACGGATTAATAGTTTTTATATAGTGTTCTATTTTTTTACATACTTCTTCAACAATAGTTTTTTCATATTTATCAATATTTGTATATTCTACATTTCTAACCATGTCATATATAATTGAATTACAATCTAGATAAAAATTATGGATTTGTGTATTATTATTGTTAAGTTTATTTAATTTACTTAAAATTTTCTTATGATTTCGTAATATATGTGCAAAATAACTAGGAATACCCATTTATTTTACTACAGTATATATGTTTAAAATATTTTTAAATATATTTAAAAATATTTTAAATATTGATAACCAAAGTTAAAGATATAATAACGATAATAGTTATTTAAAAATTATTATAACCATTTATATATAGTATATTATGTCTATGGTTATATCTAATACTTATAAAGAGAAAATAGATTTTTATTATAATGTTTTAACCAATACATTTATGTCGTGTGAAAAATATAAATTGATGAATATTATGTCTTTAAATGATGCAAATTCATGTATAAGTAGTTTAGAAAAATTAAATAATCTTTTAAAAACATGTGATAATGATAATGGTGATATTTTAGATACTTTTCAATTTATAAACAATTCTTTATCAAATATTATAAAATTATTTGGAACATTTAGAATAGATGATTTAATATTAATATGTTTTGGAAAATCATTTTATCAAAAAAATATATTGAATAGTGTAAATTATGATAAATATAAATTAATATCACGATTTTGCCATCCTATAAATTATAAAGTATTAAATTGGAATAATAAAAAAAATCAAAAACGCAATGATAAAAATGATAAACAACCAATACAAAAAAATAAAATTGTGGATGATAATATGCTAATTGAACGCGGAGAGAATTTTGATTGTTTTGATTTAGCAAGAACTAATCAAAATTTTAAAATTAGAATTTCAGGTTTAAAATTTATAATACATAGCATAGAGAATAAACAAACAATCGTTATATTCTGTATAGTTGATGATATAGTACCAAATTGTATGAATTATAAATTTATAAATGATAAATTATATGATTTAAATTGTATAGAATTTGATGATAATATTTATAATAAGATAACATGGTCAAGATTTATAGATACAGTAACATTGAAAGAACTCTTTATATATAATATAAAAGAATTATATGATAGATATGTTGGTATAATAAATCAGGTTAATTTGTTAAAACAAAAAACTATTTATCAAATAGTTCAAGATTTTGTAGGAAGTGAATTGTATATACAGAGAAATATTATAATACAACTTTTAATAAATAGTGATAGACAAGAATTTCAATATATAGCATATTTATTATATGATTTGCTTTCTAATGAAAATAATGGTAATGTTGACACATTAGAGCAAAATAATATATTAGACAGTTTGCCTTGGAAATACAAACAGTATTTTAAGGAAGCAATGGCACAAACAATATCTTATACAAATAAATTACATAATTTTGATAATAACAAGATACCATTAGAACAACAAATTTGTTTGATGAAAGTTAATGACTATGTAAAAGAAAAAGCTATGCAAAAATTAAAAGAAGTAAAATCAAAAGCAGATGATAGCGGTTCAAAAGCAAGACAATATTTAGAAGGTTTGTTAAAAATACCATTTAATATTTTTGTAAAAGAAGAAATTTTTAATGTAAAAAATAATATTAAACAAGAATTTATTAAATTATTAAATTCTATTAATTCAATAGATGTTATTAAATATAAAAATTGTACATATATTGATAAAATAATAGAAGTAATAAATAATTCTGATATATGCTGTGAATATAAAGATATTCATAAAGATTATAATATCTATGATATTGTAAAATTATTAACACATCTTAAATATGATATATGTTTGAGTAATATATTTTTAGATTATATAAAAAATAATATATCAAAAATAAAAAAAAATTTAATTATTAAATTTATTAATTATATTAATACAAATTATTATAATAATACTACAGAAAAAATAGATATAAAAACTGATATAGATAGTTTAAAGAAAATTCTATATAATTTTATAGATAAAAATACTAAAAAAACAGATGAAGATAAAAATCTAGAACCTATTATAGAAATTATATCACCTATATTAAACAAAGATATATATCAAATCTACTTGGCTATTTATAGCTATATAAAAAAAATAGAAACATATAATTCTAACATAATAACTTATATAAATGAGACTAATAATATTTTAGATAAATCTGTTTATGGACATAAAAATGCAAAAAAATCAATAGAAAGAATTATAGGTCAATGGATAAATGGAGAGACTACAGGATATTGTTTTGGATTTGAAGGTCCGCCTGGTGTAGGAAAAACATCTTTAGCAAAAAAAGGTATTGCAAATTGTTTAAATAATGATGATGGTGTTACTAGACCATTTGCATTTATAGCTATAGGTGGTTCAAGTAATGGTAGCATATTAGATGGTCATAATTATACATATGTAGGTTCATCTTGGGGAAAAATAGTTGATATATTGATAGAAAAACGTTGTATGAATCCTATAATTTTTATCGATGAATTAGATAAAGTAAGCAAAACTGAACATGGAAAAGAGATAATAAGTATTTTAACACATTTAACAGATTCTACACAAAATAGTGCTTTCCAGGATAAATATTTTTCTGGAATAAATATAGACTTATCACGAGTATTATTTATTTTTAGTTATAATGACCCGGAATTAATAGATAGAATTTTATTAGATAGAATACATAGAGTTAAATTTGACAATTTAACATTAGATGATAAATTGATAATAACACGAGATTATATTTTACCTGAGATTTCAAAAAACCTAGGTTTAGATAATAGTATAAAAATTAATAATGAAACTATAAAATATTTAATAGAAACATATACAAATGAGCCAGGAGTTAGAAAATTAAAAGAATTATTATTTGAAATACTAGGTGATATAAATCTTGAAATATTAAAGAATAATCCTGATTATGATATACCATATAATCTTTCAATAAACACTATAGATTTAATATTCAAAGAAAAAACTAAGATTAAACGTGTTAAAATAAATGATTTATCAAAAGTTGGGATTATAAATGGGTTGTGGGCAAATGTATTGGGAAAAGGAGGAATTCTTCATATAGAATCTAGTTATATGACTTCTTCAAATAAATTAGAATTAAAATTAACAGGTTTGCAAGGAGATATTATGAAAGAAAGTATGCAGGTTGCAAAAACATTAGCATGGAATCTATTAGATTTAGAAACAAAAATAAGATTAACCAATATATTTGAAGAAACAAAACAACAAGGAATACATATACATGTGCCGGAAGGTGCAACTCCTAAAGATGGTCCATCAGCCGGAACAGCAATAACAGTATGTCTTTATAGTCTTTTAACGGATAAAAAAATAAAAAATAATATAGCTATAACAGGTGAAATATGTTTACAAGGAAATATAACTGCGATAGGTGGGTTAGAATTAAAAATATTGGGTGGTATAAATGCCGGCGTAGATACATTCTTATTTCCAGAAGAAAATGAACAAGATTATAATTTATTTTTAGATAAATATAGAGATAAAGAATTAATTAAAGATATAAAATTCTATAAAGTAAAAAATATAGATGAAGTATTAAAATTAGTATTGGTATAATAGTTATAATAAATTTTATAATAAATAATTAATTTATTATAATATTTATTATATATATTAATGGCTGGATTCGAATTTTCGGCAACAAATTTATTTAAATTTTTAGGACTACTCACTCCATTTTTAATTATATTTTTTTTATTGATGAGTAGTGTTATAAACCAAGATTTTAAAGTTTTAATATATCTTTTAGGTACTAGTATTTCTAGTTTGATTAATGTGTTTTTTATGTATCTAATTAAAAGTGAAAGAGCACAAGACGCGAGTCCATTCTGTAATGTATTCTCTTTTCCATTTACAACAAATCCAGAAGCAAATGAAAGATATGATACACCATCTATGACAAGTATGTTTATAGCATTTACTTTGGCATATATATGGTTACCCATGGCATTTAATCCCCCTAATACTGTAAATTTACCATTAATTATTACCTTATGTTGTTTATTAGTAATTGATATAGTAGCGCAATCTAATCAAAAATGTACAAGTTTCTTAGGTTCATTTTTAGGAACACTTATAGGTTTTATTATGGGAGCTGGATGGTATAGTATAGTAAATACCTCCGGATATAAAAGTTTACTATACTACTCAGATTTCACGGGAAATAAAACTATATGTAGAAGACCACAAAAACAGTATTTTAAATGTGATGTTTATAAAAATGGAAAAATATTACAAACCTCTAGATTTTAGAATAAAGATTTGATAAACATATTAAATAGTATTTATATAATTTTATTTAATATGATAGATAGTAGTAGTAATGAACAGATTATAGATTTTATAAATAATGAAGCTATAAAAAATATAAAAATATTAACAGAAAAGTATAATGATAACCTATTTATTCTTAATAAAATTAATAATTATTTAAATAATTTATCAATAAATTTAGAAAATGATAATTATAACTATATAAAAAAACTAGAGAAAAATGATAGAATAATGGAGCTATCTAAAGAATTTATTGATAATTATATTAATAGTAATAATTATTATTATTGTAGTAGTAGTGAATTATATTTTAAATACGATGGTTTAAATTATTTTACATATCGCGATGATACTATATTATATGAAATTGCTACTCAATTAAATAGAGATGATTTCTTAGTGAATTATAAAACTAGAATTAAAAGTTCAATTATAAAAGAAATAAAAGAACGTAATATTTTAGAATCTATACCAGATACATCTACTATACAATTAGTTATAAATAATATGTTACCGCTTTTTTTAAATAATAAAATATATGTAAAATATTTTTTAACTATATTAGGGGATACAATACAAAAAAAGAACGAACATTATACATATTTACTGTATAATAATTATAAAAAATTTATAAGAATTTTATCACAACTATCATATCAATATTTTGGTTCTAATTATTTTAATAATATAAAATACGGTTATCACGAAATACAGAAAAATTGTAGAATAATTTATGCTGATAAAAATTTATTAGAGAATAAATATAATAATGTAATAGATAATTTAATCACTAATCTAAAATGTAAAAATTCTAATAATTTTTTAGATGTTTTAATGGTCGGAGTTTATTATTCAAATAGATATGAAAATAGTGAAAAATTTTTACATGGTGATGATAGTGAAAATATAATTAAAAAAGATATAATGTTACTAGATGACATTAATAATTTAGTAAAAAAATTTATATCTACATCATTAGAAAAATGTAATAATGAAGAAAATGATAATATAAAAATTAATACGAGAAATATGCAATATTTATGGAAATTATTTTTATTAGAGAATAATTTACCAAATATAAATTTTGTTAATAATTTTAAACTATTACTAAAACAACAAATTGAATATAATCAAGATAATGATATATATATCGGTGTTACTAGTAAAAAATTACCTTTAGTAAGAAATTTCTTAGATTTTTGGAATACATCAGTAATATATAATAATAATGCTAGCTATATTATAGATAATGTAAATGGAAATGATTTTAATACTTATTTTGAAATTAGTGAAATAGTATTACTTTTCAAGCATTGGATATTTGTTGAAAATAAAAATAATAATTATACAATAAGTATTAATGAAAATATAGTAATTGACCTAATATCACATTATTATGAAAATGTGGTAATAGATGAAGAAAAATATATTTATAATATTTCTACTATTCTTTGGAATAAAAATAAAGATATTATAGATTTTATTAAATATTATAAAAATCAATATATTAATACTAATAAATCAAAACGTAGTAATATAAATATAAATATCTTATATAGTAATTACTGTAGATGGTGTAAAGAATTTAATAAAAAATTTGTTGTAGGGAAAAATTATTTTAATAAATTTATAATTAATTACTTTCATGATTTTATAAAAGATAATAATTTAAATAATGCACTTATTATTGATATTAATCTATCTACTTAATGTTAGCGTAGCCATGCCACTATGTATTTTTAAAATATTATATCTATCTTCTTGTATTGTTAAAGTATACGTATATTCGAATAAACTTTTATTATTTTTTGTAACACTTATAATATTTCCATCATCGTCGCATGTAGTAATAATATTATTATTTAAAGGTTCAATATTAGGTGTTAAAGTTTCTAAATCAAATTCTGTTTTTTTAAAGAAATTTGTATTAAAAAAACCATACGGTTGTATCTTTGATAAATTATTATTAAGACTACAACTATAAAAATATAAACCTTGTCTATGTGAACCATTACAAGTATTGTATAAATCCAAATAATTATAAGTATCAGCTGGAAAAAAAATTTTCTCTAAGTACTCCATCACATTTAATAGCCATTCCAGTTAATATATTAACTTCATTATTTATATTATATATAGGTCTAATATATATATTAGAAGTATCATTAATATAATTAGGAGGAATTAAAGTATATTTAAATGCAGTAGGATTTAAATTATTAACTATTAATTTTTCATTAATATTTACATTTTCATAAAGTAAATTGCTATAATTGCTCCATTCATTTCTGTTACCGATATCGCTTCTTTGTAAAAACCACATCCATCCAGCAACTAGAGCATGTGATTCTATATCTATTTTATTAGGACCAACTAAATCATAAATAATTAATTCTTTTACATCGTGAAATAAATATTCATGAGAATTATTAGCAAAGTAACAGCGTTGTTCTTCGGATAAAAATATTTGTGTACATATTAAATGAATATTAAATGAGGGAAGTATTTTATTATAGTTTGTATTATTATCAACAGTTGTCTCATAATTAGTTACAAAAGCTGATAAATCGTGTTTATTAGCACCACTTGGAGGTATATATGGTGTATTTTTATAGTCATTAATAGCAATATTATCTAAATCTCTAATTACATATAATTCACTCAGCGGTCTTAATGTAAAATCTATGGTTACTTCATGATAACGGAGCGAAACTAATGGTAGAGCTAAATAATTAGACAGTGTAAACCAACTATTAATAGGTATATATAATTGCCGTGATTTAATTGAAGGTGAACTATTTTTTAATATAGTATTAGGATATATTCTAAAAGAATTTGGATTTGATAAAGCATATGTAGTTAGTTCTGGAGAATGCATTTCAGGTACATTACCTATCATTTTATTAAAAATATCTTTTTTGTTTACATCATAATCTCTTTCTACTATATTTTTGATATAAGATCCTTTATAATTTTGTATAGTATTTCCACCAATTTTTATAGTAATTTCACTAATTATATTTGTACCTATATCTTTTATCCATTTAAAATCATAAGTAGAATATGATATATCAGAATTAGCATAACCATGAAGTTCGTTAGGTCCGCATTTTCCATCAGTAAATATAGGACTAAATATATCAGGTAGTGTTAAAACTAAATATGTATCTGATAATAAATCACCGTAACGTTTTATATTAAATGTAATATTTGTAGGTGTACTTTGATTTAGATTATTTATAGTAGTTGGTTCCATTCTAAATTTTTGTCTAGCAAAGTCACAATACTGGTTATATGTTGTACAAAAAAAATATGTTTTTGGATTACCTATAAAATATGTATTTCCTGTATTTGAATTCGAATTGGCTATTAAAGTTAATAATCCACCCGCCATTATTATAATATAATAATACAATATTAAACTTTTAAATATAAAAAATATTATTTAGTTATATTAATGAGTAAACTTTCAACTAATGAAATGGTAAATTCTATTGGAAATAAATTCGCATCTAGAGGTAAAGAATTAATGAATGGAGTCGCAACTATGTTAAATAAAAGTCCAGAGGGTCAATTAGCTGAAATTATTATATTTGTTTTGATTGGTTTAGTAATAGTAATTTTTGTATTTTGGGCTTATAGTTTAACTAGTTTACAAGATAGAGATTGTGAAAAATTAAATGACATTTATTCTACAAATAATTCTCATATTAATCCTATATCAATATATAATCCATATAGTAATATTCCAATTGCACAATATACTCCTTCGAATAGTATGTTTGACCCATCCGGAGGTAATGCTAGATTATTTTCATATTATGTAAAAACAGCTTATAATTGTTGTTCTCCTGGAAATTTCTCTAATAGTTTTGTTAGTCTATGTGCACTAAGAAATAACATATCATTAGGAGCAAGATGTTTGGATTTTGAAATATATTCATTAGATTTAGAACCCGTAGTTTCTACATCTACCCAGTCAAGTAGTCTAATAACTAGTTTTTTTATAAAAGAAACATTTAATTCATTAAGTTTAAAAGATGCACTTTACTATATAAAATATTTTGCATTAGAGTCATCTAATGGAGGAACTCCTAATTATGAAGATCCACTTTATCTACATTTTAGAATAATGACAAGTCAAATACAAACTATTAATTTAATAGCTAAATATATATTAGATATATTAGGTGATAAAATATTAGGAACTACATATGGTCAAAATAATTATAATAAAAGTTTAAGTAATAAAGCTATTATACAATTTTGTGGTAAATGTATTATTATGGTAAATGATAATCCTATTAATTCATCGGTTATAATGGGTTCAGAATTGTGGCCATTAATTAATATATTTACAGGTGGAGATAACTATAAATTATTAAAATACAGTACTATTAAAAATATGAGTGATGATGACTTTAAAAATTTAACTAATTACAATAAATTTTATATGACAATGGTTATTCCTGACAATGGAAATAGTAGCACAAATTATGATTCTAGAATTTGTTTAAGAGCAGGTTGTCAATTTATAGCTATGAATTTTCAATCATTTGATTCTTATTTAGAAACATATTTTAGTGTATTTGATGAAGTGGGTTTCAGTTATATATTAAAACCATGTAGTTTACGATGGATACCGGTACATTATTTAGTAGATGATAGCGATATACCCCGTTCAGCTGGTTGTACAACAGTACATACTTCAGGCGATTTAACATTAACCGGTAATCAAGACTAATGATACTAGATATGGTATTATTTAAAGTTAATTGATAACAATATATTAAATTTAATATTATCTTAATATATTGTATATGGTAAAAACATTTCAAGACCGTGAATTAGAAATATTACGAGATGCGGTTGATAAAGCTACTGAAAAAGTTGGACGTCGTATTGTATTATCTCCTGAAATACAAAATATTATTAAAATAGTAGAAGACTTTCTAAAAAAGAAAAAATGTATATGTTATGGTGGTACTGCAATAAATAACATACTACCTACACAAGATAAATTTTATAATAAAAATATAGAATTGCCTGATTATGATTTTTTTTCATCACATGCACTAGAAGATGCAAAAGAATTAGCGGATTTATACTATAAAAATGGATATGAAGAGGTTGAGGCAAAATCAGGAATACATTATGGGACCTTTAAAGTATTTGTTAATTATATTCCTGTTGCAGATATAACTCAATTAGATAATAAAATATTTAGAGTTATTCAAAAAGAATCTATAAAAGTAAATAATATTTATTATTGTCCACCAAATTATTTAAGAATGGCTATGTATTTAGAATTATCTAGACCGGATGGAGATGTTTCTAGATGGGAAAAAGTATTAAAACGTTTAGTTTTATTAAACAAAAATTTTCCACTTAAAGGTTTTAACTGTAATATTCAAGATTTTATGCGTGATTTTGAAGGGAAAAAAGATTTGCGCGATAAAATATATAATATTGTTAAAAATAATTTTATAGATCAAGGGTTGGTATTTTTTGGTGGATATGCTAGTACATTATATGGTAAATATATGCCTAAATATGAAAGAAAAAATTTAAAAGAAATACCTGATTTCGATCTTTTATCAGAGGATCCATTAACTAGTTGTACAATTGTTAAAGAAGTATTGGAAAGAAATAATATAGAAGGAGTAAAAATAATAAAACATAAACCTATTGGTGAAATTATACCAGAACACTATGAAATTAAAATTTTAGATGATACTATTGCATTTATATATAAACCTAATGCTTGTCATAGTTTTAATTATATTAATTTAAACACGAAAAATATTAAAATTGCAACAATTGATACAATGTTGAGTTTTTATTTAGCATTTATGTATTCAGATAAATTATATTATGACCATAATCGTTTACTGTGCATGAGCGAATATCTATTTAAAGTACAAGCCAGAAATAGATTACAACAAAAAGGTTTACTTAAACGATTTAGTATAAATTGTTATGGTAATCAAAGAAGTATGGAAGAAATTCGTGGAGAAAAGAGTAATATGTATAAATTATTACATAATAATAAAAAATCTAAAGATTATCAATATTATTTTTTAAGATATATTCCAAGTGAAATAAAATCAAAATATAATTACAATATTAGGAAAAATAAAAGCAGGAAAAATAAAAGCAGGAAAAATAAAAGCAGGAAAAATAAAAGCAGGAAAAATAAAAGCAGGAAA
>MDTG01096746.1_pt1 | contig 15688 bp, 17 predicted proteins | sample 811421 | NCBI WGS metagenome assembly MDTG01 (sample SAMN05326645, study PRJNA326480) | marine metagenome | isolation source: seawater | place: Pacific Ocean: South East | collected 2011
CTTTGTTATTAAAAGTTTCTTTTTCTGAAAAAAATTGATTAAATTCTTTCTGATTTGGAACAATAATATTAGAACCATTATAAAAATTTAGTTCTTTTTTTTTAGGATTTGTAATTATCATCTTTTTGTCTTTAAGAAATAATTGTACAATATTATTATACAAATTTTTACTGATTACACCTTTATTGTAATCGGAGATTACTAAAATTGAAAATTTTTTTTGGTTTTTTTTAATATAATTTAAAATGTTTCTTTCTGTAATTTTAGCTAATTTAACTATTTTTTCATCATCGACTCTTAGAATTTGCTTATTATCAATATAAAACCTAGATTTTTTTCCTACAGAAAAATTTTTTTGTTTAAAAAATTTATATTTAATTTTTTTACTTCTAATTAAATTAATAACTTCATTATCATTCTCTTGTGTCCCTATTCTACTCACAATAAAACATTTTTTGTTTATAGTATTAATATTATTAACTAAATTAGCTGCTCCACCTAATTTAGTGATTATTTTAAAAGGTTTAACAATAGGTACTTTGGCTTCTGGTGATTGCTTAACATAAGAATTTTGTAAAAATTTATCTAAAAGAACATCTCCAAGAACTAAAATCATAAATGTGCCTAATTAAATTTTTTAATCTTTTTTCAAATGAAAAAAATATCGAATTAAAAAAAAAATATAATTTTTTTCATTAAATAATTATTTGTTTTACTAATATAATTAATAAGTATAAAAGCACCAGAAAAAAATAAAATGTTTATCGTTTCTTTATTTATTAAAATACTTAATATACAAATTAGTAATTGTGATTTTATATAATCTAAGACGTATTATAATCAAATTTGAAAAAAGGTTTAATATTTCAATTTTTTTTCTTTTTCCATTTCGATTTATATTAGTCTTATTAGAAAAAATTTTTTTAGACAGAAAACGTAATTTAAAATCTTATTCAAATTATTATCTTAATTATGAAAATTTACCTAAAGACAACCTAATTGTTGTTTCTGCAGGAGTTGGAAATGACATAAGTTTTGAAAAACAATTATTAGATAGTTTTTCAATAAAATTTATTGTTTTGATAGATCCTACAGATTATTCTGAAAAGCTTGTTACTAGTCATAAAAAATTTTTTTTTGAAAAAGCAGCTCTTTTTTCCGAAAATAAAAAAATGAAAATTTATGAGGTAAATAATAATATAAATCTTTCGCTTGAAAATCTTTATAATACTCAAAATTATTTTACAGTGAAAACTGTTTCAATTGATTGGATAATGACAAAATATAAATTAAATAAAATAAATATACTAAAACTAGATGTTGAAGGTGTTGCTGATAAAGTAATTAAAGACTGTATGAGTAAAAGAATTTTTCCTGATCAAATTTGTTTTGAACTTGAAAGACCTTTGAATCCTTTAAAACAAATTGATTATTTTATAAGATTTATTAAAATAATTTTTTTATTAAAAAGATATCATTACAAATTGTATAATTGTACAGATTTAAAATTAGGATTAAGATCTGAGATCCTAGCTGTTAAAAATGACATTAAATAAACTAAATATTTTACAAAATTTTAAAAAAGAAAATTATTCAAATTTCCCATATCCATTTTTAGAAATTAACAATGCTTTGCCTCAAGATACATATGAAATGTTAAAAACAGAATATAGTATCTTTGATAAATATTTTAAGTCTCAAAAAAATTTTTATGAAAATAATAAAAGAATTCAAATTAATACACAGGAAATTTTACAAAATGAAGATAACTTTAAAAAAAGTATTTGGTTTGATTTTGTAAGTTATCACAATAGTAACGAATTTTTTGACCAAATAATTAATATTTTTGACGAAGATATTTTAAAAATTTATCCAAAGGTAAAAAATATTTATAATGAAAAAAAATTTAAAGATAATTTTTTAAGTTTTAGATCAAAAGATAATAATGAAAAATATGAATTTGTATCTGATTGTCAACCTGGGATAAATACTCCAACAATCACAAAATCATCTGTTCGAGGCCCTCATGTAGATAATCCAGTTGAATTATTTGGTGGGTTGTTTTATTTAAAAGATGATAAAGATTATTCTAGTGGAAGTGATTTGATAATTTATGAAAAAATTGAAGAAATAATATTTCATGAAAAAGCTGAAGTTAAAAATTTAGAGGCACTCAAAGAATACAAGAGAATTAAATATACTAAAAATAAATTTGTATTATTTCTAAATACTGAAAAAAGTATTCATGGAGTAAGTGAAAGATCTATTTCAAAATATAATAGAAATTTAACAAATATTATTATTGAGAGATACAAAGATAATAACAAATTTTTTTCCTTAAAAAGGAAAAATAATCTATTAAAAAGTTTCCTAAAAAAATTTAAATTAAATGCTTAAATTATTAATTGAAAAAATTCATTATCATAATATTAAAAAAAAACTAAATGTTAACGGTATTAATAAACTTAAAAAAAAATATGGTTTTTTAAAAAATGTACCTTATTCAAAACTATCTAAAGAGGACAAAAAATACTTTAAAAAAATTAATATTATAGATAAAGATATATCGGTGCTAAAATATGCAGATTATAATCGTCAATTAAAAAGAGCTTTTAAAACTTTTATTTTTTTTGAAAAAAATTTTAGAGGATACAAAAATATTTTAGACCTTGGATGTGGTGCAGGATATTTTCTACACGTAAATAAATATTTTAAAAAGGATATTGTTGGAATTGATTGGTTTTCTCCAAACCAATATTATAATAAAAATTCTTTAAAATTTATCAAAGATTATAATAAAATACTAAAAGTAAAACCTATCAATTATAAAATAAATAAAAATTTTAATCCAAAAATCAAAAAAAAATTTGACCTAATAACTGCTTTTTCAGCAAATTTTGATGGAGTTTATAAAAATAGATATAAATTCATTCCTTGGAATTATCATGAATATCAAACTTTTTTTAAAAAAATTATGCTTTTTTTAAAACCAAATGGAAAGTTTTTTATAAAGTTTAATCATAAATGGGAGTTTAAAAAAAACTTTTATATTAATGAGGATTTCAAAAAATATTTAATTAACAACAAATTATGGTATGGAAATGGAATAATAACTAATTTGAAAACAAATGATAAATCATTAAAATATTTTAAATAGTTTATAAAGTTTTATATTTTTCTACTCCCTCTTTTAAATCACCATCAAAAATTAAATTTCCATCATTAAGTATCATAACTTTATTACACAATTCCTCAATATTTTCAATTTGATGACTTACAAAAATTAAGGTTGCATTTTTTTTATTTAATTGTGATTTTATTTTATCCATAAGTTTTTCTCTAAAAAACTGATCTACAGTCGCTAGTATCTCATCAAAAATGAAAATGCTTCCATCCAAATTTGAAAGAATTGCATAAGCTAGTTTTATATTCATACCATCAGAATATCTTTTCAACGGAGTATTTAAAAAATCTTTGCATTCGGAAAATTCAATAATATCGTCTAAGTTTTTATTAATTATATCCTTACTTAAGCCGTGAAGAGTTCCTGACAAAAAAATATTTTCGAGCCCTGTAAGCTCTGGGTGAAAACCAACCCTTCCTTGAAGCACACTACAAACCTTCCCATTAATATAAATTTCTCCTTTAGTAGGTATTGTAATATTTGAAATCATTCTTAATAAAGTCGATTTTCCAGATCCATTATGGCCTAGTAATCCTACTTTATCACCACTTTTTATTTCAAAACTTAAATTCTTTATGGGTGTAATTGTTTTTAAATCTTTTTGATTTGCAACTAACTTACTTTCCAAGCCTAAAAATTTATGTTTACCAATCAAATATTCTTTTTCTAAATTTATAGCTTTAATTGCAATAGGATTTTTTTCATTATGCATCATATTAGATCCACCATAAGCTTATCTTTTTTTATAAAAAGTTTTACCGAGCCAATGAAAAACACAATAAAAATAGTTAATTGAGAAATTATTTGATTTTGGGATAATCCAAAAGTTGAGTCAAACCATATCCATCTAAATGTTTCAGCGATCAAAATAAAAGGGTTTATATAAAGTATGTAAGCTGAAAAACCAGTTAAATCAGTGGCTGTATAAAGAACACAGCTTAATATCATTAACAATTGCATCACTACGCCGCTTGCATAAATAAAATCTCTATACCTTATACTTATACTTGAGACGAATATTGAATATGTTAGTGACAAAAGAAGACAATATAAAATTATAGGTAAAACCAAAAAAAACTTAATAGATAATTGAATTGTAAAATTTAACTCAATAAAAAATAAAAAATTAAAAAATAAAAATATTAAAAAAGTAGCTGCAAATATAATCAAGCTATAAATAATTGGAGATATTACAAATATTATTCGAGGGATTGAAATTTGTTGAATTAACCTGATATTGGTAATTATGCCTGCGGATCCTCTTGAAGAGCCATTAGAAAACAAATTCCAAAACATAAATCCTGATAGGTAAAACAAATATCCGGGTATATCTCCTGAAAAATCAGCTTTTGCAACATTACCTAATAAAAAATTAAAAATAAAAGCTTGAAGAAAAGGTAACAAAAATAGGTATCCAGGCCCAAGTAAAGATTGTGCAAATGACGTTCTTATATCTCTTTTTATTATTTCAGGAAAAATTCTTTTATTTTGAAAAATGTCTAAAAAAAAACTTCTAATACTCTTTTCCTGATTATTAATCCTCTGTGACCATGTCATCAAAAAGGTCCTTTAAAATTTTTATTCGGAATATCGTGAAGTTTTGCCTCATAGCTTTTTAAATCAAAGTCATTTTTAATTGATAAAAAATTACAAATTCTTTTTACTGTATCTCTTATTTCTGGATATACTTTTTTAGTTAGATAGAATGAAGTTGGTACTGGTATCTCTTTATTTGAAATTAAAATACTATTAAATGATAAGTTTGAAATTTTTAACCTTGATATTATTTCACTTGATACTGACATTGACTTGTTAGCTGGCTCCAATAATATTAATTTTCCAGTTTTTTTTAATGATTTGACAATTAAATCAATATTTAGAGGGTTTATAGATATAAGTTTTATAATGTCAAATTTTATTTTTTTTGAAGAAAAAATTTTTTTCAAAATATGAGCATCTAATACTGTATTGCCTATAGATACGATTGTAGCTGAAGTACCATTGGATATTTGTTCAATTAATTTTATTTTCTTTTTTAATGTTACTTTGGACACAAGGTCATACAACCATCTATGCTCAATAATTATTGTTGGATTTGGATCGAAGATAGAATGGTATAATACGTTATAAACATCATTTGCATCGAAAGGAAAATAAACTTTTAAACCAGGTATACTGCCAAGTAATGATTGAAAATTTTGTGAATGGGTTGGACCTTGACCCCAGCCTTTTCCAACTATTGTTCTTATAGTTATGTTTGTTCTTAAATTTCCCCCATACATAAAATGGATTTTTGCTGCATTATTAATTAGCTGATCAAAAGATAGGAGCATAAAGTCAAATCTTTGATGAGTAAGAATTGCTTTTTTTTTCATTCCATACCCAATACAGATTCCTGTAAGTGCATTTTCAGAACAAGGAACATCAAAAACTCGGTGTTTACCAAACTTTTTTTTAAGTCCTATTGTAGTGTCAAAAACATTTTTTGGATCACTTACTCCCAAACCCATCAATGTTACATTTTTATCTTTTTTCATAGCGTTATTCATCGCTAAATTTATAGCATCTTTATATTTTAAAGTTTTATTTCGCATAAATTATTTTTTCTATTTTTTTAAGATTTGGTTTTGGAAACCTTTGTGATTTTTTGTAATAATTTAAAACTTTTTTTTCAATTAATTCTTCTAATGAGTAAATTTGCTTTTTATTCAAAATTTTTCTGCTCAATATGTATTTTGAAAAAATTTTTATTGGGCATCTATTTTTCCAAAAATCTAATTCTTTTTTTGGTCTATACTTTAAATTATCATCGTTATACGGACCACAATGTTCTAGATATCTGTAAGTATTAAACTTAATAAAAAAAGGTTTTTTTTTTTTAAGAATATAATTTTTTGCTTTTTTATATATATTTAAAACTTCAATTACATTATTCCCATCTCCCTCGATTGTTTGAATCCCCATTTTTTTTACAATATCTAAGATATTTCGATTTTGCGGCTGTCTAACGTTTAAAGGAGAATAAACAGAATATTTATTATCTTCACAAATAAATAAAGCAGGTAAATTTTTAAGGGCTGCAAAATTAATTGACTCATAAAACACCCCTTGTTCAGTTGCTCCTTCACCAAAAAAAATCAAAGTAATATTATTTTTGTTTTCAACTTTTTGTGATAAAGAAAGGCCAACTCCAATTGGAATGCTATTACCAACTATTGCAGAGCTACAAATAAATCCAACTGATTTATCAGTTAAATGCATTGAACCACCAATGCCGCCAGAGCATCCATCTAAACCTAATATTTCTGCAAACATTTTTGTAATGTTTCCACCTTTTCCAATGTAATGAGCATGTGCTCTATGGGAACTAACAGCTAAATCGTTAGGATTAAATGCGAAATTGATGACTGCACTTATAGCCTCTTGTCCTATAGAGAGGTGAACAGGGCATCTAAATTTATTTTTATAATATTCTTTTGAAATTAATTCCTCAGTTTTTCTAATCAGAAATAAATTACTTAAGATTTTTTTATACTTCATCTTTTTTGATTAATAACAAACATTCTTTCATTTTTTTAATTTTGTATATATACATATATAGTGAAAAAAATACTAGTTATTGGTTGCAATTCTTTTTCAGGGAGTTCATTAATTGATTATTTGCCCACTAAAAAATTTGAAATATACGGAATAAGCAGGAAATCATATAAAAATAAATTTAATAGATTTTTTAAAAATTCCAAAAAAATCAAATTTAAAAATTTTAACTTTAGTAATGAAATGCCCAAAATTTTAAAATATATAAATAAAATTAAACCACACTATATTGTAAATTATGTTTCTGAAAGTATGGTAGCGGAAAGTTGGCTTTATCCAGAGGACTGGTATAAACTTAATAGTTACATACTACCAACATTTTATCATAAAATATCAAATTTCAAATTTATAAAAAAGGTAATTCATTTTTCTACTCCAGAAGTTTATGGATCAACAAAGAAAAATGCAAAAGAAACTTCTTTGTTTAGTCCAAGTACGCCTTACGGCATATCAAGAGTTACAGCTGACCAGGCATGTAATTTATTATATTCATATAAAAAATTTCCTGTAATTACTACCAGAGCATCTAATGTGTATGGTGAATACCAAAAACTTTATAGAATTATTCCTAAAACAATTTTTTCTATATTAAATAATAATAAAATATTTTTACACGGAGGGGGAAAATCTAAAAGAAATTTTATACACATTGACGATGTATCAAATGCTATAATATTACTTCTTCAAAAAGGGAAAGTGGGAAATACTTATCATATTTCCTCTAGTCCAATGATATCAATAAAAGATCTTGTGGAATTAATTGGGGAAAAATTTAATAAAAATATAAATCAAATTTCAAAAATTTCTTTAGATAGACTTGGTAAAGATAAGATTTATTCTTTAAATTCAAATAAATTAAGAAAATTAGGTTGGAGACCTAAAATTTCTTTAGATCAAGGATTAAATAAAGTAATAAGCTGGATTAAAAAAGAGAAAAATTCTTTAATTAAAGAAAAAATAATCTATGAGCACAAAAAATAAAGTTCAAAATAAAGAGTTAAGATTAAAAATAGTTGAATATATTAAAGTTGCTAAAGAGGGGCATATACCAAGTTCTTTATCAATTGTAGATATAATAAATTTTCTTTATAAAAAAAAATTAAGAATAAAATCCTACAAAGATCAAAACAGAGACATATTCATATTAAGTAAAGGACATGGAGGAATGGCTTTATATGTGGTTCTGAACAAATTTGGTTATTTAAAAACCTCAGAATTAAAAAAATATGGTTCAAAAAAAAGTTCTTTGGGTGGACATCCAGACATGACAAAGATAAAATATGTTGAAGCTTCAACGGGGTCTCTGGGCCATGGTTTTTGTACTGCAGTAGGTTGTGCAATGGCACTTAAAATTCAAAATAGAAAAAACACAATTTATTGTTTAACAGGAGATGGTGAGTGTCATGAAGGTACAATTTGGGAAGCTGCGAATATAGCTGCAAATAACAAATTAGATAATATTATCAATATAGTTGATGTAAATGATTCAGCTAAACAATTGATGCCGATTGATAATCTTGGTCTCAAATGGAAAGCTTTTGGATGGAATGTTTTAAATTGTGATGGTCATTCAGACATAAGTTTAAAAAATGCTTTTGATAAAATCAAAAATATTAAAAACCATAAACCTTCGGTTGTTCTTGCTAAAACGACTAAGGGAAAAGGCATACCTTTTATGGAAGGTCATGGCAAATGGCATCATAAAATTCCTAACGATGACGAATTTAAATTAATTAGAAAAATATTAAAATGAACAAAAAAAAAATTAGACAACAATTTGCAGATAGTGTTTTAAATATTGGAAAAAAAAATAAGAACATAGTTGTTTTTGTTGGGGATATTAGTCATGGAATAATGCAACCGTTTGCTAAAAGATATCCTAAAAGATACTTCAATATTGGTATATGTGAGCCAGCAATGGTTAATGTTGCTGCTGGTTTAAGTAAAATGGGATTGATACCAATTGTGCATACCATAACCCCTTTTTTAATTGAAAGATCTTTCGAACAAATAAAATTAGACTTTGGTTATCAGAAACTACCTGTAAATTTAGTAAGTGTAGGCGGTTCATTTGATTACTCAAAATTAGGATGTAGCCATCATAGTTACTCAGATTTAGCAATAATTAATCAATTCGAAAATTCACAATTCTTTTATCCAGGTTCAGCTGTTGAATTTGATGTGCTTTTTAATCAAACTTACAGAAAAAATAAAATCAATTATTTTAGGGTTTCAGATTTTTCGCATAACATTAAATTCAAAAAAAATCAGATAAAATTTGGCAAAGGTATAAAACTAAATCAAGGTAAAGATTTAACAATTGTATGTGCAGCAAGTTTTTTGGATGATGCAATAAGCACAGCAAATATACTCAAAACAAAGAAAATAGAAACTGAAATCATATATTTACATACACTTAAACCAATAGATAAAAAAATGATTTTTAAAAGTGTCAAAAAAACTAAAAAAGTTCTAATTCTAGATAATTTTAATTTAAATGGAGGTTTAGCAAGTATTTGTATGAATTTTCTTAAAGATATAAGGAACTTAAAAATTGAAAATATAAGTATCAAAAATTTTATTCATGATTATGGGTCATATGATAATCTTAAAAACAAAGCTGGTTTTAATCAAAAAAATATAATGATTAAAATTAAAAAACTTTTTAATTAAAATAATTTTTAAATTTAATTAAGTTCTTGAAATCATCATCTTCTGATAAAAGGATATTTATTTTTGGATCTAATATTTTCGATAATTCATCTTTTTCAAGTCCTAGGTTGTCCTCATAGAGCTCTCTTTGCTTGCCATCTCCCCAAATTTTCCAGCTAATAGATTTATAATTATTTATCCAACATATTGTTTGGGGACCACCATCTACAAAAAAATTAATATCTGCAATTTTATATATTGCAGATCTAGTAACTATATCAAAGGATGCGTTTGGAAATAATTCATACTTTTCAAAAATATCTTTATTATGAATATTTTCAAAATCTCTAATAACTATAATATTATATTTTCTTTTTTCTAAATACTTAATCAGTTTAACCCAATTTTTTTTTGAGGAATTTCTATCAACTGTGTACGAACTTTCTCTTAAAGTTATACTAACATTTTTCTTTTTTTGTTTCATTTTTTTTTTTATATTTTTAACAAACAGTTTTGAAACTTCTAATTTTGCAAGTGATACTTGCTTATTATTTTTCTCAAGATTCCTCCATAAACATTGATTTATATATTTGTGTTTATCCATGTTTAAGTTATAATTTTTTGGAAAAACAAAATCATATTGATGTGAAAAGTTTTTGAGGTCTTTTCTGTTTTTTAAATGAATAAAATTTTCATAATATTTTTTAAACATATTAATTGCTGGTAAAACGATATTTTGTAATCGCGATTGAGCGTAGTTAAATTGATTTTTTTTTTCTCTTTTAAATTGTTGTGTTTTAAAACCACGATTACTTCCTGGTAATAAAAGTAAATCCATTTTTTTAATGTTATTTTTTTTTTTAAATAATATTGCATTTTGAAAAAAAACTAAAAAATCGTGACTGCAATTTATTTTATCTAAGTCATAGATAGCTATTAACTTTTTGTTTTGAATTTTTTTTAAGATAGAAAACATAATTAATTAGACTTTTTTATACTTTATTTATTTTAATTAATATAGGGCTATTAGCTTATGCTTTAATTTGAACACAATTTAATTAATAATGCAATAAACTTGCTCTATAACTTTTTAAGATGAAAATTAATTTATTAAGAAATTATCCTAAATCAAAAAGAAATTTAAATAGCCGACAGAAAAAAAAAACAAAAAAAATTCAATCAATAGCTAGAAAGTTTGGAAAAGAATATTTTGATGGTAAAAGAGATTTTGGTTATGGGGGATTTTATTATAATAAAAAATATTGGTCTAACGTAGTAAGAGATTTAAAAAAAAGATATAAGCTAACTAATAATTCTAAAATATTAGATGTTGGTTGTGCCAAAGGTTTTTTTATATATGATCTCAAAAAAATTTTACCAAAAGCTGAAATAAGAGGTATAGATATATCGAAATATGCAATAAAAAATTGCAAAAAAGGAGTAGAAAAATTTTTGAGCATAGGTAACGCAAAACAATTAAGTTTTAGAGATAATTATTTTGATTTAGTTATATCTATCAATACGATTCACAATCTAAACAAAACAGATTGCAGTAAAGCTTTAAAAGAAATTCACAGAGTTACAAAAAAAAATGCTTTCATTACAGTTGATGCATTCAATAATCTAAAAGAAAAAAAAAGAATGTTTGCATGGAATCTTACAGCAAAAACTATTATGAGTGAAAAAGATTGGATTAATTTTTTTAAAAAAAATAATTATCATTATGATTATTATTGGTTTAAGCCATAAAATTTATGAAATTGTCTTTTAAAAATAAAATAGCTTTAGTTACCGGTGGTGGACGTGGTATTGGTAGAAGAATCACACAAGACCTTTTAGCTCAAGGTTGCAAGGTTATTAATCTTACAAGAACTTTAATAAAAAAAGATGAAAAGAAAAACTTAGTAAATTTAAAATGTGATTTAAGTAATCTAAATGATATTAAAAAAAAATTAATATACTTAAAAAAAAAAAAAACTAAGTCCAGATATTATAATTAATAATGTTGGTGGGAATTTAAGTATAAACGATCCTTTTTCTTCGGTTAATGAATGGAAAAAAGTTTATGAGTTAAATTTTTTTAATTCTATAGAAATAAATAATTTTTTTATTGATCATATGAAGAAAAAAAAATGGGGAAGAATATGCTATATATCATCTATTTCTGCTTTGGAACAACAAGGCTCTCCACAATATTGTTCGGCAAAAGCATCCGTAAATGCATATGTCAGATCTGTTGGCAGATATGTTGCTAAACATGGAATCATTATAACTTCAGTTATGCCAGGAGCAATCTTTACAGAAGGTGGGTATTGGGACATGAAAAAAAGTAAAAATTTTAAGAAATATAAAAAATATATAAAAGAAAGAATGGCTATCGGTAGAATAGGAAAAGTTGAGGAAATTAGTAATTTTGTAATTTTTTTGTGTTCAGAAAAATCATCGTTTGCTGTTGGATCTTCATTTTTAGTTGATGGTGGACAAGGCAGAGGTTTTTATCCAAATATATAATTTGTAAAAATGAGAAAAACAAAAGTTAATGCATTTATTTTAAAAAAAAAAAATCACAAACTCGAACTTTTAAAAGAATTAATTTTACCAAGTTTACAAAGCGGTCAAGTGTTAGTAAAAATTATTTTTACATCAATATGTGGTAGTCAAATAATGGAAATAAAAGGTAAAAGAGGTAAAGATAAATATCTGCCCCATGGACTAGGGCATGAAGGACTTGCTGAGGTAGTTGCTACAGGACCAAGTGTAAAAAAAGTAAAAAGTGGAGATAAAATAATATTAACTTGGATAAAATCTAAAGGTGCAAATTGTAAAGGAATAAAAATAAATTTGAAAAATGATAAGACTTACAATTTTGGTCCTATAACAACACTGTCTAATTATTCAATAGTTTCAGAAAATAGATGTGTAAAAAAACCTCTAGGTCTTAAAGATGAATTAGCTGCTTTTTTTGGATGCTCAATTTCAACAGGATTTGGGGTAGTATTTAATACCATCAAACGAAATAATATAAATTGTTCTATTGGTATTTACGGCTTGGGAAGTGTAGGTATTTTCAGTTTAATAGCTGCTAAATGTTTAGGGATCAAAAGAATATTTGTTATTGAAAAAAATAAATATAGATGCATGTTGGCAAAAAAGTTTGGTGCAAAAATTGTAAATATCAAAAATCCAAAAATTGATATTCTAAGATTAAATAATAATAAGTTATTAGATTATTGTTATGAATCGGTTGGTTATGCCAAAACTATAGAAAAAGCTTTTGATATAATAACTAATCAAGGTTATTGTTATACTTCATCACACCCTTCTAAAAAAGAGGTATTAAGAATAGATCCTCACGAATTGATAAAAGGGAAAAAAATTTTTGGCTCTTGGGGAGGTTACACTAATCCAGATAAAGATTACAAAAAATATAGTAAAATCTTAACTAAAAACTATAAGATTCTTTCTAAAGTAAAAATTAAAAAGTATAAATTTTCTCAAATGAATAAGGCTATTATTGATTTTTCTACAAATAAAATTATTAAACCACTTATAAAATGCTAAGAATAAAAAAACTAAAAAACTTTATAAAAAAAAATAAAGGAAAAAAAATAGTATTGTGTCATGGTGTTTTTGATATTTTACATATAGGGCATTTAAACTACCTTGAAAAAGCTAAAAGTTATGGAGATATATTAATTGTATCCCTGACATCAAAAAAGTTTGTAAATAAGGGTAAAGGAAGACCTGTATTCAGTGATTTAGAAAGAGAAAAATTTTTGCAAAAAATTTCTTTTATTGATTTTGTGCATTTAAATAATAATTCAACTTCTATTTCATTAATTAAAACAATTAAACCACACTTTTATTGCAAAGGAAAAGAGTATTCAGAGTTTAACAATGATTTAACCAATAACATTAAAAAAGAGGTAGATGAAGTTAAAAAGTATAAAGGAAATTTTAAAATAATAGATACAAAAGCTTATAGTTCATCTTCGATAATTAATGATTATTTTAAAAACTATGACAAAGATCAAAAAAAAATTCTTTCACTTGCCAGAAAAAAACTAAACAACAATTTAATCTTTGAAATTAAGAATAAACTAAAAAAATTATCAGTAACTATTATTGGTGAGTCAATAATTGATGAATATGTATTTTCTGAAACTATAGGAAAATCAGGAAAAGATCCTATGCTTGTTACAAAAAAATTAAATTCCAGAAAATATTTAGGTGGAGTTTTGTCTGTCGCAAACATTATGGGTTCTTTTGTTAACAAAGTAAATATTGTTACCTATTTGGGTGATACAAAAACACAGCAAGCATTTATTAAAAAAAATTTATTAAAAAACGTTAAAATTAAATTTATCAACAAACACAATTCTCCAACAATTTTTAAAAGAAGATATTTGGACAATTACTTTAAAAATAAGATTTTTGGCTCGTATAGATTAAACAATAATTTTTTAAACTCAGTAGAGGAAAGAAAAATTTTAAAAATTTTAGAAAAAATTGATAAGAAAGAAACTTTGTGTGTAATGGATTATGGGCACGGTCTTTTTACAGATAAAATTTGTAACAAATTGAATAAAATAACAAATCAGAAATCTCTTAATGTTCAGTTCAATTCTTTTAATTCTAATTTTCAGAAAATATCTAAATTTAAAAATTTTAATATTGCCTGTTTTAATCAAAAAGAACTTTTCCTTGAAAATAAAAAGTACCAAAATAACTCTGAAATTGATAATTTGGCAAAATATTTACTAAATAAGCAAAAATTTAAGAAAATGATCATTTCTCTTGGTAAAGACGGTTCAAAACTTTTTGATAAAAGTAAAAAAAAGATAACCTATTGCCCTGCTTTTACAAAAAAAGCGGATGATAGAATTGGAGCTGGAGATAGCTTATTCGCAATGTTGTCAATTTTGAATAGATTAGATTTAGATCCATATATACAATTATTAATTGCAAATTATATAGCTTTTTTAAGCTTGGAAAATAATGGACCAATTCAAAATATAAATAGAGAAAACTTTTTTAAATATTTTGAACATTTTATAAAATGAAAAAAATTTTAATCACAGGTGCTGGTGGATATATAGGTACTGAATTATGTGAGTATTTGGCAAAAAAAAAGTATAGTATTTATGCTTTAGATACTTTTTGGTTTAAAAATAAAATAACCAAAAGTAAGAAAATTAAAATCATTAAAAAAGATATACGGTATTTAAAAGAAAAAGAATTCCCAAAAAATATTCATACTGTAATTCATCTTGCTGCAATTTCAAATGACCCATCTGCTGAGATAAATCCAAAGCTAAGTTGGGAAGTAAATGTTTTAGGTTTACTAAATATTTTGAATTTATCAGAAAAGAAAAAAGTAAAAAAATTCATTTTTGCCTCATCTGGAAGTGTTTATGGTGTTAAAAAAGAGAAAAAAGTTACTGAAAAATTATCTTTAGTTCCAATAAGCGAATATAACAAAACTAAAATGGTTGGAGAGAAAATTGTTGAAAGTTTTAGCAAAAAAATGAAAACTATTCTTCTCAGACCCGCAACTGTATGTGGCCCATCTAAAAATCTTAGATTAGATTTAACTATAAATATGCTTACTTATCATGCAATAAAAAATCAAAAAATTAATGTTTTCGGTGGATCCCAATATAGACCAAATTTAACTCTAGATGATATGATAAATATTTATCATTTTTTTTTACAAAAAAATTTAACAGGAACGTATAATGTTGGTTTTGAAAATGAAAGAGTAATTGATATAGCCAAAAAAATATCAAAAAAAATCAAAAAAATAGATATTAATAGAAGTATAAGTAATGATAAAAGATCGTATAGATTAGATTCTACAAAATTATTACTCAAAGGATATAAAAGAGTCTCAAATATAAGCAATGAAATCGGTAAACTTCAAAAATATTATTCTAGCAAAAATTTTAAATTTTCTGATAATATGATAAGGATAAAGTATTTAAAAAAATTTCTAAATGGAAGTGAGTAAATACATTTCACAAGATAATGAAATCATTTTTTTTTAAACCGAAGTTACAAAATAATAACAAACCCAAAAGGGTATTTGACTATTATAAAGAAGAAAATATTCGAGAATGTTATATTGAGTTTAAGAAATATTTTAAGACATCTTTGGTTTTTGAAAAAAATGCTCAAACAAAAGAGTATGCAATAGATTTAGCACTTAAAAACAAAGACATTAAAAATTCTTTGTATTTAGAGTTTGGAGTTTTC
>MDTG01410687.1_pt1 | contig 15688 bp, 14 predicted proteins | sample 811421 | NCBI WGS metagenome assembly MDTG01 (sample SAMN05326645, study PRJNA326480) | marine metagenome | isolation source: seawater | place: Pacific Ocean: South East | collected 2011
AATTGCCAATGAGAGAGTAAATTCCTTAGATCCGTCATCTCATTTTCGAGAAGCGTCCTGGGAAGAAGCATTAGATTTAGCAGCATCGAAATTAAAAGGTATAAGAGATAATAGTCCTGGAAAACCACTAGCTGGTCTTGGTTGTGCAAAAGGTTCTAATGAGGAGGCATACTTATTCCAAAAATTAGTAAGAACAGGATTCAACAATAATAATGTTGATCACTGTACAAGAATGTGTCATGCATCCTCAGTAGCAGCACTCATGGAAGCTATTGGGACTGGAGCAGTTACTGCACCAGTTTCTGAAATTAAAAATGCTGAAGTTGCTATTGTTATTGGAGCTAGACCATCACAAAATCATCCTGTTGCTGCTACATATATGAAAAATGCAGTGAAGAATGGTTTGAAACTTATAATTGCAGATCCTAGAGAACAAGAACTCTCTAAACTTGCAGAAAAAAACCTTCATTTCAAACCAGGGACTGACGTATCACTTTTAAATGGTATGATTAATGTCATAATTGAAGAGGGGTTAGCAGATAGACAATATATAGAAAAATTTACAGAAGGGTATCTTGAATTAAAAGAACATGTTAAAGATTTTACACCAGAGGAGATGGAAAAAATTTGCAACATTCCGGCTAATGAGATTAGAGATACCGCAAGGTTATTTGCAAATGCAAAGTCTGCAATGATTTTTTGGGGTATGGGAATATCTCAGCACATTCATGGAACCGATAACTCCAGATGTTTAATATCCCTTGCACTTATCACTGGTAATGTAGGAAGACCTGGCACAGGACTCCACCCATTACGCGGTCAAAATAATGTTCAAGGAGCTTCTGATGTAGGACTTATTCCGATGGTATTTCCAGATTATTTACCAATATCAGATGCTAACAATGTAAAGTTTTTTGAACAATATTGGGAAACAAAACTCGATCCAAACCCCGGATTAACAGTAGTTGAGATAATGGAATCTATTTATGAAAAAAAAATCAAAGGCCTTTATGTGATGGGTGAGAATCCTGCTATGTCTGATCCCAATGCAAATCATGCTAGAGAAGCTTTGGCAAGGTTAGATACTTTAGTTGTACAGGATATATTCCTGACTGAAACAGCTTATTTAGCAGATATTGTTTTTCCTGCATCAGCTTTTCCTGAAAAAACAGGTACTTTTACTAATACAGATCGAAGAGTACAACTTGCCAGAAAAGCAGTCAACCCGCCTGGTGACGCAAAACAAGATTGGTGGATAATTCAAGAACTAGCAAAAAGATTTGATCTAGGATGGAATTACAGTGGACCTGATGAAATATACGATGAACTTAGAAATTGTATGGAATCAATAAAAAATATTTCTTGGGAAAGATTGGTAAAAGAAGGTGCTGTCACCTATCCTTGTGATGCTGAAGACAAACCTGGTAATGAGGTCATTTTTGGAGAAGGTTTTCCAACTATTAATAAAAAAGGAAAATTAGTTCCAGCTAAACTGATTGAGCCAGATGAAAAACCTGATAAGGATTTTCCTTTTGTCCTAACTACAGGAAGATTACTAGAGCATTGGCACACAGGTTCAATGACCATGAGAGCTAAAATTTTAAATTCAATTGAACCAGAACCTTATGTTCATATTTCTAAAAACGATATGAAAAAAAATAATCTCACACAAAATGATACAATCGAGTTAAAAACAAGAAGAGGTAAAATATTTGTTAAAGTTAGAAGAGACAGAATGATTCCAGATGGACTTGTATTTATGCCTTTTTGTTTTGAAACAGCGCCAGTAAATCTTCTTACAAATCAAGCATTAGATCCTGATGGAAAAATTCCAGAACTAAAATATTGTGCAGCCAAAATAAGTAAAGTAAATGTCTAGTTAATCTTCTTGTTTGGCTAACTCCTCATTTGTCATATGATGCTTTCTATTAACAGCCGTTATTAATAAATTCGCAACAAAGGCTATTGCTAAAAGCCCAGCCATTGCAAACATAGTTGTATTGTAAAGCGTAGCTGATGGATTGACGGTGCCTTCAGGAGCTATTTGCATTAAATTACTGATAGTAACTGTTTTTTGTTTTACTAATTCTGACAAATTTTCTATAGATTCTCCATATGTATCTAAAAATTTTTCAGGTTCAATTTTTGAAGCTAATTCATTGATAGAATTTTCAAGCGACCTTTGTCTTAATTGAGTTATAGCTAAAGGTCCCAAAACCCCTGCAGTTGACCAAGCTGTTAATAATCTACCATGTATACCTCCAACATATCTAGTGCCAAAAATATCTGCCAGATAAGCAGGTATAGTTGCAAATCCTCCACCATACATTGTAAAAATAATCATTGATGCCACATAGAATAACACTAAGTATGTAACCGATGGATCGATACTCATTGATTTTGCACTAAATGGAATTGATACATATAATAAAATCCCAAGTGAAAAGAATATAAAATAAGTTGTTTTTCTACCGATATAATCTGACATTGAGGCCCAAAAAATTCTCCCTATCATATTAAAAACACTTATCATTAAAACATATGTACCTGCAAATGCTGCAGTCACAATATAAGGAAGTGAGGAACCGAAAATTTCAATCATCATCGTTTTTGCGACGCCAATTACCCCAATCCCAGCTGTTACATTGAAACAAAGAACAATCCATAAAAGATAAAACTGAGGGGTTTTGAGAGCTTGATCAATATGCACATGATTTTGAGTAACTAGTTTTGATTTTGAATCTTTAGGAGGCACCCAGCCTTTTGGAGACCAGCCTTCAGGTGGAATCCTGTAAGAAAAAGCAGCGATAGTCATTATAATAAAATACACAATACCTAAAGATAAAAATGTTTGTGCTGCTCCACTTGAACCTGTTCCTACAATGTAAACACCGGGATCGCCGGGAACAATCATTCTTGAAACTTCATTTACACCTACTACAACCACCTCAACCATATTTCCAGAGATTTCAGCGAATCTTCTACCTCCCTCAGTGATAAGTTCTATTGATTCAACTGTTCCAAGATATTCTGGTAATCTGTAAAATTTTTCAAGTAGTTTGTCTATAGTGAATTTTGCAATCATTGCGCCACCACCGAAGCCCATTATTGCCATACCAGTAGCCATCCCTCTTCTATCAGGAAACCATCTTATTAATGTTGAAACTGGTGATACATATCCTAAACCAAGTCCAGCTCCACCTAGTACTCCATAACCTAAGTACAATAAATATAAACCTAGTTGAAGGTTTATCTCAGAAGAACCAAAAGCAAAGTTAATTTCAACACCAATTTCTTGAAGATAAATTCCTAAAGCACCAATCAAGAAACCACCACCCCAACAACAAGCAGCAACAAATCCAACCATTCTTGGTCCTACTTTTTCTAACCACTTTCCAGCATAGGCTGCAGTAAAACCCAGGCAAACGATTGCCACAGAGAATATCCAAACAACTTGACTTAAACTCCAATCGTCTCCAGAGGAAGTTACAACACCCATTATTTTTACAAGCGCTGGATTAAACATACTCCAGGCATAAACAGAACCAATACATAAGTGAATCGCAATGGAAGCAGGTGGAACTAACCATCTATTAAATCCAGGTTTAGCTACAATGTTTTTCTTTTTTAAGCGATCAACAAAACTCATCAATTTCCCCTTTATATTTCATGTGATTTTTATAGATTTTTCTAGCAATATTTAAATCATCTTCATTATTTATATTAAAAAAAGGATCATAATCAATATTTTCAAAATTAACTACCTTCATTTTAAAATTTTTTGTAAATTCATCAATCTTAAGTTTTTTTTTTAAAATTGACTTCTCTAAATTGTGAGTCAGCTCTACATTCCATGCAGCAAATGCGGGATGAATTCTATTATTACTCATAACTGAAATTATCAATTCATCTTCCAAATTATTAAAAATTTTACTTATCAGATTGCTTGGAAAAAAAGGTGTATCTACTGGAAATGTGACTAACCAGTTAATTTCGGGAAAGTCTAACTTTAACCATTTAAGACCTGTTAAAATCCCAACAAGTGGTCCTAAATTACCTTTAATGCAGTCTTTCAAAATAAAATTATTTTTATACATTTGAGCAAATTTCAAATTATTTGTATTAATACCAACGACATCAATTTGACTTTTAGCTCTTTTTAAAACTATTTCAATTAATGGTTTAGAACAAATAGTTTTTAAAGATTTATCTTTAAAAAACATTCTTCTAGATAAACCTCCGGCTAGAATCAAACCAGCTATATTTTTATTATTAATTTTCAATTCTCTCTTCTCCTGACAGAATAACAAATTTTTTACCTTTTGCCCTTCCAATTAAAGTAAGATTAGCTTTTTTTGCCAACTCTATCCCCCAGGCAGTAAATCCAGAACGTGAAATGACAATAGGTATTTTCATTTGAACCGATTTAATAATCATTTCACTAGTTAATCGTCCAGTTGTATAAAAAATTTTATCATCAGATTTAATTTTTTCTAAAAACATGTATCCAGCAATTTTATCAATTGCATTGTGCCTCCCTACATCTTCCATATAAATTAGGGGTTCATTTTTTTTACATAAAACACACCCATGAATTGCTCCTGCCTTAAGGTAAAGACTAGGTGTTAAATTAATTTTTTTTGATAGCTCATATATCCAACTAAGTTTAAATTTATTTGAAATATTAAGTTTAATTTTGTTAAATTTTTCCATTACATCTCCAAAAACTGTTCCTTGGGCACATCCTGATGTTAAAGTCTTTTTTTTTAATTTATTTTCAAAATTTGTCTTTTTTTTTGTTCTTATAACAACAGTCTTAATATCCTCTTCATAATCTATAGATTCAATTTTTTCGTCCTCTTTAATCATGTTTTGATTTAGAAGGTATCCTAATCCTAAAAATTTTGGATAATCATTAATTGTCATCATAGTTACAACTTCTTGACTATTTAAAAAAAGTGTCAATGGTGTTTCTTCGATAACATCAATATTTTTTTTGCACAGATCTTCATTTAATGCAGTGATTTTTCTGGTGAGTTTAGGATTATTTAAATTTGGAAAAATTTTCATTGTTTGTTTTAGTTTTTAATATCATTTAATATATATTGACTATATATTATGACATATTAAAAATAAATAATGTTTGATTCATTTGGAAGAAATATTGACTACTTAAGAATTTCTGTGACTGATCGATGCGATCTAAGATGCAAATACTGTATGCCAAAGACAATGTCTTTTAACGACAATGAAGACATTCTAACAACAGACGATTTAAAAACGCTTATTCAAATTTTTGTATCCTTGGGAATAAAAAAAATTAAGGTTACTGGGGGTGAACCACTAGTTAGGAAAAATGTTTTTGATGTTTTTTCATATCTTAATAAATTCCTTCAAAATGGTTTGCTTAAAGAAGTCTCAATCACCACTAATGGAACTCAACTTGAAAAAAAAGCAAGTAGTCTAAAAAAAAATGGCATAAAAAGATTAAATATTTCTCTAGATAGTTTAATAGAAGAAAAATACAATTTTATTACTAATGGTGGAAATTTTATAAAAGTTCTTAACGGGATATATTTAGCTAAGAAGTTAGGTTTTGAAATTAAAATTAATACAGTTTTAATCAATGATTTTAATGACGACGAAATAATTAATTTATGCAAATGGTGTTCAGATAATAATTTTAAAATTTCTTTTATCGAGACAATGCCTCTGGGAAAAGTAGAACAAAACAGATCAAGGAGCTATTTCCCAACATCTAAAGCAATGGAAATTATAAAAAACAAATTTGGTTTACGCTCATCTAGTTATAAAACAAATGGTCCTTCAAGATATTTCTTTTCCGAAAAAATTAATTTAACTGTTGGTTTTATAAGTCCAATAAGCAATAATTTTTGTAAAACTTGCAATCGTATTAGAATCAGTAGCAATGGACTATTATTTGGTTGTCTTGGTGACAATGGTTCAGTTGATTTAAAGAAGCTATTATTAGAAAAAAATTATATAAAACTTTTTAAAATAATAAAAATGACTATTTTTAATAAACCTGAAAAACATCATTTTAATATCAATAATAAACATCCTGAAATTAATCGAAATATGAATTTAACTGGGGGATAAGTTTATGTTTGAAAGAAAAATTAGTTTCATTTCTTCCAACGATTCATTAGCTAAAAAATCATTAAAACAACTCAAGAAAAAATATAAAAGTGTAAAACCAGAGGATTCTGACATCATTATTGCATTAGGTGGGGATGGAACAATACTAGAAACTTTTCATCGATATCTTAGAGAAGAAAAACTGATTTATGGAATGAATAGGGGTCATATTGGCTTTCTTATGAATCAATATTCTGAAGAAAATCTGATAAATAGAATTAAGCAGGCGAATTCAACGAAGCTTTTTCCCTTAAAGATTAAAACTTATGATATTAATGGAAATATTAGAAAATGTTTAGCATTTAATGATGTATCGCTAATAAGAAAAACAAGGCAAATTGCTAAAATTTCAATAAAAGTTAACAATACTGAAAAAATTAAAAATCTTTTATGTGATGGTTGTCTAATCTCTACACCAGCAGGAAGTACAGCGTATAATTTATCCTTGCGGGGACCAGTTGTTCCAGTTGGCGCAAAGCTTTTAGCTTTAACTCCTATTAGCCCCTATAGACCAAGAAGATGGAGAGGCGCTTTATTACCCAATAATGTAAAGATAACTTTAACCGCACTTGAAACTAAGAAAAGACCAGTAAGAGCTGAAGCTGATTTTTTTGAAGTAAATGATATAAAAAAAATTGAAGTAACATCTGATAAAAAAAATTATATTAATTTATTATTTGATAAAGGTCATGATTTAGAGGAGAGAATAATTAATGAACAATTTATTTATTAAAAAATGAAAATACAAAAAATTTTACAAAAACTTATTAGTTTTGAGTCCGTTAGTTTAAAGGAGAATATTTCAATCATAAATTATATCTCGGAGCATTTTAAATTACTTGGTATCGAGTCAAAAATTATTAGAGGAGAAAAAGATAGAGCTAATTTTTACGCAAAAATTGGTCCTAATAATTCAGATGGTGTAATGTTTTCTGGGCATACGGATGTTGTTCCTGTTGAAGGACAAAAATGGACATCTAATCCATTTGACTTAAAAAAAATAGGTACCAAGCTTTATGGAAGGGGAACAGCTGATATGAAAGGATTTATTGCAGTTACATTGAATCTTCTTCCTTCAATGGTAAATTTAAATCTGAAAAAACCTATTCATTTTATGTTTAGTTATGATGAAGAAATAGGATGCATGGGAATACAAAAAGCGGTACCCTTTTTAAAAAGCCTAAATTTTCAACCTTCAAAATGTATTGTAGGTGAGCCAACAAATATGGAAGTAATAAACAAACATAAAGGAAAAAAAAATTTTTTCGTTTCCTTTCACGGGGTTGAAGCTCATAGTTCTCTGATTGAATCTGGTGTAAATGCAATTAATTATGCAGCTAAATTCATTAATTATTTAAATAAAAAGCAAAAAGAATTAATTAAAAAAAAAAACAAAGAATTCTTTCCACCATATTCGTCTATAAATGTAGGAATAATTTCTGGTGGAATTGCTCTTAACATTATTCCTAAAAATTGTAAGATTGAATTTGAGATTCGAAATCTTCCATCTGATGACATTAAAAATTTGATTAAAGAGATAAAGGCTTTTCTATTTGAAAAATTGGAAAAAAAAATGAAAGAAAAAAATAAAAAATGTTTTATTAATTTCGAAATGACTAATAATTTTCCTGGTTTAAACACCAACAAAAACAAGGAAATCGTAAACTTATGTTTAAATTCAAATAACACTAATACTCTAGGTTCGGTAAGTTTTGGCACGGAGGCAGGTATATTTGATAAATTGAGTTTTCAAACTATAGTCTGTGGGCCAGGAAATATTGAGCAAGCACATAAACCTGATGAATTCATTGAAATTGATCAACTGAATAAATGTGAAGTTTTTTTAAAAAATATAATAAAGAGTTGCTGTTAAAATGAAAACTAAAGAATTTGATTTTGAACTTCCAGAGAAATTGATAGCTCTAAATCCTGTTCTTCCTAGAGATTCAGCAAAACTTCTAGAGGTTACTAACAAATTCAAATTACATTCTTTTAAAAATCTTACTAATATACTCAATGATGGGGATTGTATTGTAATAAACGATACAAAAGTAATCCCAGCGCAACTTAATGGTTTATTTGAAAACAAAAAAATTTCAATTTCATTAAACAAAAATATTCTAGATACAAATAAAGTTATTTGGAGTGTCTTTGTCAAACCACAAAAGAAAATTTATAAAAATGGGGAGATTATTTTTTCAAAAAGTTTTTATTGTAAAATAATTGAAATAAAAGAATTTGGTGAAACTATTGTCGAATTTAATTGTTCAAAATCTAATTTTTTTAAAAATCTAAATTCTTTTGGCTCACTTGCACTACCATCCTACATTACAAGCAGAAGAGGATTTAAAACAAAAGACTTGCAAAATTATCAAACTATCTTTTCAAAAAATCTTGGTGCAGTCGCGGCCCCTACAGCTAGCCTTCACTTCACACAAAAATTAATTCACAGTCTTAAGTTAAAAAATATAAAAATTGTCAATGTTACTTTACATGTAAATGGAGGTACTTTTTTACCAATTAAAACAAAAAACATTTCGCATCATATTATGCATAATGAATTTGGAGTTATTACAAAAAATTCCGCAAAAATAATTAATCAGACAAGAAATCAGGGAAGAAATTGTATTGCGGTTGGAACAACGGTGCTACGTTTACTAGAAAGTTCAAAAAATAAATATGGAAAGGTTAAAGAGTTTTATGGAAGTACAGATATCTTTATAAAACCAGGGTGGAAAGTAAATACGGTTGATGGATTAATAACTAATTTTCACACACCAAAATCGACATTATTTGTATTAATTTGTGCTCTCTTAGGAATTGAAGAAACCAAAAAATTATATCAATATGCTATTCAAAACAAATTAAGATTTTTCTCATATGGAGATGCTTGTCTTATATGGGTTTGAATTTTTGTGAGTAATTTTTTTCAATTAATAAATAATGATGGATTTGCAAGAACAGGAGTAATAAAGACTGCTCATGGTAACATTCAAACTCCTGTATTTATGCCAGTTGGAACAATTGGTTCCGTGAAATCTATATTTCCAGAAGACTTAAAGAAAATAGGAGTAAAGATAATTTTAGGAAATACATATCACCTTATGTTACGACCTGGTGAAGAACTGATTCAAAGAATGGGAGGATTACAAAAATTTATAAATTGGAATTTGCCTATATTAACAGATTCTGGTGGTTATCAAATTTGGTCACTTTCAAAACTTAGAAAACTTGATAAAGACGGAGTAACTTTTTCATCTCATATAGATGGTAAAAAATTTAGACTTACACCAGAAAAGTCTATTGATATTCAAAATAAATTGAATTCTGATATAACAATGGTTCTTGATGAATGTACTGACTATCCTGCTTCTTTTTTAGAATCATCTGAATCTTTAGATTTAACAACTAGTTGGGCAAAAAAATGTAAGAAAGTTTTTAAAAAAAGAAATGGTTTTGCGTTATTTGGAATAAATCAGGGAGGTATTCATAAAGAATTAAGAAAAAAAAGTATAAAAGCATTAATAGAATTAGACTTTGATGGATATGCCCTAGGAGGTCTTTCTGTAGGAGAAAAGCTTACAGATATGATAGAAATTGTAAAATATACATCCAAATTTTGTCCTATAAATAAACCAAGATATTTAATGGGTGTTGGTAGACCAATTGATATTTTCAATGCTATAAAGTTTGGAATTGATATGTTTGATTGTGTTCTTCCAACAAGATTTGGAAGAAATGGTAGAGCTTTTACATCTGCTGGTGAAATTAATTTAAGAAATTCAAAATTTGCCAATAATAATGAGCCTTTAGATAAAAATATTTCATGCTTTGTTTCAAAAAACTATTCAAAAAGTTATATTCATCATCTAACAAAGAGTAATGAAATCTTATCTGCTATGATTCTCAGTTTACATAATGTTGCATTTTATGAAAAAATGATGTCAGATATTAGAGTATCAATTAAAAATAAAAATTTTTTAGAATTATTAATGGAATACAAAAAAAAAATATTTTTTATGAAAAAACTTAACCAATTAGGTAAAAAATCCAAAATTTTAGAAAATCCGCAAAAGGTAGAACTTGACAAAATTGATAATCCTCATAATGGTTTAGATTATGTTGTTAGATTGTCATCTCCGGAATTTACTAGTATATGTCCTAAAACTGGACAACCAGATTTTGGAAATATTGTTATTGATTATGTACCAAATAAATTTATCGTCGAAAGCAAATCTTTCAAGCTGTATCTTTACTCATTCAGAAATCACGGAGCTTTTCATGAAGATTGTACAATTATGATTGCAAAAAAAGTTTTAAAAGCGATAAATCCAAAATGGCTCAGAGCTTGTGGTTTTTGGAATCCAAGAGGTGGAATTCCAATTGATATTTTTTTTCAAACAGGAGAAAAACCAAAAAATATCTGGATTCAAGATTATGAAATAAATTACTATAAAGGTCGCTAGTTTTTAAGGTTCATAAATGCATCCACCAATTCTGGGTCGATTAATCTCAATTTTTACAAGATTTAATAAGTCTTTTTTTAACCTGTCCCAAAACCATTTAGCAATATTTTCGCTTGTTGGATTTTCTAAACCTTCAACATTATTTAATAAATTATGATCAATTTTTTTTATTAAAGGTTCAACAAAATTATCAATCACTTTAAAATCCATAATCCACTCTTTATTTTCATCCAACTTATCATCAAGATAAATTATTAATTCATAACTATGGCCATGTATATTTTGGTAATTATCATCTATATTTTCTGAAGGTAAAAAATGAGCTGTGTCAAAATAATATTTTTTATAAATTTGCATAAAAGGACTAACTTATATTTAAAGTTTTATGTAACTGAAAACTAGGAAACCATGGTTTATGGGCTTTACAATAATTTATAGTGTTCCAAGTGTTCAATTGTTTGTTTATACCATCCATAGGTTGAAGAAAAAAATAATCAAATTTAAGTTTTTTTAATTCATTTAAATTAAATTTATATTGAGGAAATATCACTTTTAATTCATTACCTTTCTTTAGAGTCCATTCTTTTAAACTTTTAGGACTAACGCATATCCAATCAATATCAAGTTCACAATTTATTGAACCATTAGTTTCAACTGCAATGTAAAAACCTTCTTTTTTTAGATTCTTTATAAGTAAACTATTGACTTGTAAAAGTGGCTCACCACCGGTAAGGATTACAAATTTTTTTTGCAAAGAAAATTGTTTATTCCATACATATAAAGTTTTCTTTACTAAGTTTTGAACATCATAGATACCACCATTTTTTCCATCTGTTCCATTAAAATTAGTATCACAAAAATTACATATCGCTGAATTTTTATCCTTCAAAATACCATTCCAGAAGTTACAACCTGCGAAACGTATAAAAACTGCTTCTTTACCTGAGTAAAATCCTTCACCTTGAATTGATTTAAAAATTTCCTTAATGTAATACATTAAAAACCTATTTTGATTGCGGATCGTTTATTCCCAGCTCTGAAAATCCTTTTTCTCTTAACAAGCATGAATCACATTTTCCACAATTTTTATTTTTCACTGGATTATAACAACTTGAAGTATTTTTAAAATCAACATTATTTTTTATTCCTTTCAAAATAATTTGCTTTTTTGTCAATTTAATTAAGGGTGTGTGAATACAAAATTTTTCCCCTTCTATTCCTTTTTTTGTGGCTAAATTAGCAAGTTTTTCGAATGAACGAATAAACTGTGCTCTACAATCTGGATATCCTGAATAATCAATTGCATTTACACCTATAAAAATATCAGTGCTATTTATAACCTCACAATAGCCTAAAGCATATGACAAAAAAATTGAATTTCTCGCAGGAACATATGTTATTGGAATTGTATCAGGAATATCCTCAACTTTTTTATTTTCCGGAATTTTTAGATTTTCCGTTAAAGCAGAACCACCAAAAAAATCTATTGTAAATATTTTATGATTTTTAATCTTTTGAAGTTTAACCTGCTTTTTTGCAAATACGAGTTCTCGATTGTGTCTTTGACCGTAATCAAATGAAATGCAATAAGGTTCAAAATCCATTTTTATGCATATCGATAACACAACTGAAGAGTCTAAACCACCACTAAGTAATACTACCGCTTTTTTTTTCATTCTTATTTTTTTTTCTTTATTATTATTTATAATCTATAATGAATGATTGAAATAAAAAAATCTATATTAAATAAAGCCTACGAATTAGGCTTTGATATTGTTCGTTTTGTAAAACCACAAATAAATAAAAAAGATATAAAGTCCTTAAAAATATTTCTAGAAAAAAAAATGCATGGAGATATGAGATGGCTGGAAAATCATTATGAAAAAAAAATTCAACCAACAAAAGTTTGGAAAGATGTGAAAACAATTGTGATGCTGGGATTAAATTATGCACCTCATCAAAATCCTTTGAAAGATAATTTGAAAAAAAATTTTGCGAATATAAGTGTTTATGCAAGAAACAAAGATTATCATGAAATAATTTCAAACAAACTTGCAAAACTTAAAAAATGGATAAAAAATGATTTAAAAATTGAGTCAAAAATATATGTGGATACATCTCCCATATTTGAAAAATCGCTTGCACAATCTTCAGGAATTGGGTGGTATGGAAAACATACTAATATTGTTTCCAAAAAGTTTGGTTCATGGTTATTTTTAAGTGAAGTTTTTCTTCCAATTTTAATTGAAAATGATGATTCAGAATTAGATAATTGTGGAACATGTAATAAATGTCTAAATATATGTCCAACTGATGCTTTTATTGATAATTATAAATTAAATGCAAAGAAATGTATTTCATATTTAACTATCGAATACAAGGGACCTATCCCAATAAGCTTGAGAAAAAAAATTGGAAATAAGGTCTATGGATGTGACGACTGTCTATCTATATGTCCTTGGAATAAATTTGCTTCTGAAACAAAAGAACAATCTTTAAAAGAAAAAATGATATTAAAAGATGTTGATTTAGGTTTTTTTTTAAAATTTGATAAAAAAAAATTTGATTTTTTTTTTTCTAATTCGCCCATCAAGCGAATTGGTTGGACAAGATTTATTAGAAACATCCTTATTGCTTCAGCTAATTCAGAAAATAAAGAACTATTAAAATATATTATTCCATTCCTCAATGATATAGAACCAATAGTCAGAGGAGCTGCAGTGTGGTCAATTAGTCAACTAGAAGAAAAACAAATACTTCTGAAATTAAAAAATAAATTAATGCAAAAAGAAAAAAATAGTTATGTATTATATGAATTATCAAATATCTAAAAGTTTTTTATTTGCTCCAAAGCTACAGATAGATTTTCAGTTATACCTTCATCAGATGACGAGTGCCCTGCCGTATTAACTAATTTGATGTTTGAGTTTTTCCATTTTTCATGAAGCTTAAAAGCATTTACAGGCGGACAAATTAAATCATATCTTCCTTGTACAATGTAACCTGGGATATGTTCTATTTTTTTCATATTATTAAAAATTTGGTTATCTTGAATAAAAAACTTATTTTTTATAAAGTGTGTTTCCATCAATGGAGAGTTTGGACAACCCTGTCTTTGAAGTATTTTCTCCTTTGAATCAAAGCTATGTGAATCTGGATTTATTTGTGATAATATTCGTTCATAATCATGCCAGATCCATGAATGATAAACTGATTTGTTGCAAAGGATTTGCTCAATATAAAATTCGATAATTTTTTTAGAATTATTAGATTTAGCCTTTTCAGAAAAAGATTGAAAAAGTTCTGGAGCAAAAATTTTAGGACCATCTATGAACGCCCAATATATTTCTGCCATCGTACCTAGAAAAACAGATCTAAGTATTATACCTCTTACATTCTTAGGATATGCTTGCGCGTAACATAATGCAAGTGTTGCCCCCCAGGATCCTCCAAGAATAAATAATTTATCAATCTTCAAAAACTCTCTAATTATTTCGATATCGTTAATTAAATTATTTGTATCATTTTTTTCTAAAATTCTATATGGCTTACTTTTTCCACAACCTCTTTGATCATAAATAATTGATTTAAAGATATTTGGATCAAAAAGTCCATGATGTTCACTTCTGCAGTGACCACCGGGACCGCCATGTAAGAATAAAATTGGCAAACCATCTTTTCTACCACTAATCTCTAAATAAATTGAATTACCATCTCCAACATCAAGTTCGTACATTTCTGGAAGAGATGAATGTGTAAAAAATTTTTTATTGCTCATAAGTTAAAAAATTTATAATGTTAAGTATGAAATTTGAAAATATAAACGAAGTTATATTATCTTTAATTTTATGGATTTCAAGTAATACTGAACACCCAAAACCATTAGATCCTATAAATTTGAAATTTGTTGAACAAACAGAACTTCAAGAAATTGCATGTGAAAGACCTTGCGAAATTATGGCTTACACACCAATGAATGAAAATAATGAGATTTATTTAATTAATTCCTTGGATCCTTTGAAAGATGTTTGCGCTCGAGGAATTTTATTACATGAAATTATCCATGTAATTCAACAAGAAAATGGGTTTGCCTCTGAATATGAGGACAAAACAAAAAAACATCTTCGGGAAATGAATGCATTAGTGAATCATAATCTTTTTTTAAGTCATCATGGAAAAAAAATTCTTTATAGTAATGGATTTGCAGCAAAGTTTAAAACTGGAAAAAACAATAAAAATAATATTTATTGTTGAGCTTGTAAAAGAGAACTAAGCACTTTTTTACTTACATATCCCTCAATTAATTCATCTTTAACAATTAATGCGGGTGTCCCCCTGATGCCAAGATTATTTGCTTGAACAAAGTTTTTTTCAATAATTTTCTCAACTTCCTTTGATTCAGAAAGTGTTAATATTTCAGAATAGTTTAAATCCATATCTTGAATTTTAAATTTTAAATCACTTTCTTTAATTCGTTTATTAGATTTCATTACAAATTCATGAAACTCGAGAAATTTTTTATTGTTTTCAAGTCCAATTGCAATTGAAATCTTAGCCAATTTTTTTGAGTCTTCCGAAAGAACAGGAAGATTTTTGTATACTACCTTAATATTTTTATTGTCATTCAGAATAAATTGGATTTCTTCGTGAAATTTTTTACAGTATCCGCAATTGTAATCAAAATATTCAACAATAACTAAATTAGAGTCTTTGTTTCCATCAAACAGAAATCCATTACTTTTATAAATCTCGGTGGAATTCTCAGAAATAAATTTATTTTTTTTCTCTTCATCTGCTTTTACTTTTTTTTCCTCGTAAATCTTCAGTGATTCAATAATTATTTCAGGATTTTTGAGAATAAAATTTTTAATTCTATTATCAAAATCAGTTTTTATATATTTTTCGTCAGCACATGAATAATTGAAAATTAGAGTAAAAATAATTAATAATAATATAAACATAACAATAACAATTTTGTGGTGCGCTCGGTCGGACTTGAACCGACAAGGAGTCAGACTCCGCTGGATTTTAAGTCCAGTCTGTTTACCAATTTCAGCACGAGC
>MDTG01428674.1_pt1 | contig 15688 bp, 15 predicted proteins | sample 811421 | NCBI WGS metagenome assembly MDTG01 (sample SAMN05326645, study PRJNA326480) | marine metagenome | isolation source: seawater | place: Pacific Ocean: South East | collected 2011
GGTTCTTATATTATCCAATAATAGCACATGCTGTTGGTGCTAAAGTAGTTTTTTCAAATAAAAATTCGTTAATAGTTGATGAAAGCGATATAGTAAAAAAAGTTAGTAAGAAAACTAATATTGTATTTCTTGCAAATCCAAATAATCCAACGGGGTTTATAGTAGAAAAAAAAAGACTTGTTAGGATGCTAAAAAAAATTCCACCCCATGTAATAGTTGTAATCGACGGGGCATATGCAGAATATGTTGAGGAAAAAGGTTTTTCTGATGGTTTAGAGCTGGTGAAAAGCTTTCCAAATGTTGTAGTAACTAGAACATTCTCAAAAATTTATGCAATGGCAGGATTAAGATTAGGTTGGGCATATTCCTCAAAAGAAGTAATTGGTACTTTAGAAAAAATAAGAGGACCATTTAATGTCAATGCAATTGCACAAATTTCTGGAGCAATGATGCTAAAAGATAAAAATTTTCTTAAAAAATCTATAGAATATAATCAAAAATGGAAAATTTGGCTTACAAATGAAATTAAGCTACTTGGGTTTGAAACTCAGCAGAGTTTTGCAAATTTTATATTAGTAAAATGTAATTTAAAAAAAATTTCTGCAGAACTAATAGTTGCAAGTCTTAAAAAAAAAAAAATTTTTATTAGGCACATGCAAAATTATGGACTTAAAAATTATTTTAGAATCTCAATTGGAAAAAGTAATGATTTAAAAAAATTAGTATCAGGTCTAAAAGAAATATTAAAAAAATGAATAACAAAAATCATTATCTTATTAATCAAGTTGCTATTGTAGGGCCAGGTTTGATCGGTGCATCATTAGGTTTAGCTTTGAAAAAAAATAAAATTTGCAAAAACATAATTGGTATTGATAAGTCAAAAAAAAACTTAAAAGATGCAATCGAAAATAGATCAATAGATTTAGGTTATCATAAAATTGATAGTAGAATTAGAAACACAGACGTATATTTTATATGTACACCAGTTAGTCAACTAAATAAAGTTGTTGAAGAATTAATACCTTTTCTTAAGAAAAACTCTGTGATAACTGACGTGGGTTCGGTTAAAAATATTTTCAAAAAAGATCTTATATCTAGAGTTAATGAAATTGGTTTCTTAGTACCTGCTCATCCAATAGCAGGAACTGAATTCTCGGGTGCTAAAAATGCTATTTTAAATATGTTTTTTAATCGATGGTGTATTATTACTCCAGTTAACAGGAAAATTCATGGAGTTAATTTAATAAAATCTATTTGGCAAAGTATCGGAATGATGGTGGCAACCATGAGTCCAAAAGAACATGACAAAATAATGTCAATAACCTCGCATCTACCACATTTAATTGCATTTACTATAGTAGGGTCGGCATTAAACTATAGCAAAAAAGAAAAAAGACAATTGTTAAATTTTTCGGCAGGGGGATTTAAGGACTTTACAAGAATTGCTTCCTCCGACCCAAAAATGTGGAGAGATATTTTTTTAAGTAATCGCAAAGATATTTTAAAAACATTAGAAATGTTCATTAAAAACTTAAATTCCTTTAAAAATCTGATACAATATGAGAAATCAAATCAAATTATGGATTTTATTAAAAAAACAAAAAAAATAAGAAAAGAAATTGTAAAATTAGAGTAACTACTGATAAAAAATTTCATCTAACTTTTTTATTACATCATTTCTATTTTCATTAAATGTAATAACCGGGAAAATTTTTAGTTCAATCTTACCACTATTTTTAAGAAATTTTTTATTTATCCAATAATTACCGGAATTATGTTTTATCGGTAAAATAGGAAGTGAAAGGTTTTTTGCTAAAGCTGTTACACCAGAATTTAATATTGTTCTTTGATCTGGATCTAATCTGGTGCCCTCTGGAAAAATTATAATTGAGTTTATGCCTTCTTGAAGTCTTTCTTTTGATTCTATTAATATATTTTTCATAGATTTGTAACCATTATTTCTATCCACATATATAAAACCCAATTTTTTAAAATAATTTCTAAAAATAGGTATGCGGTCAAGATCGTATTTAAGTATAAATATTGATTTTTTAAAAATTATTGGTAAAAAAAATGTCTCCCAGACAGACTGATGATTCGAAGCAACTAAAAATGGTTTATTTGGAATATTTTCTAAACCATTAACTTTGTAATCTATTGATAATATTAATTTTGAAAGCTTTATTACTACTCTTGACCAATAGTTAGCAATTTTAAATGCAAAGTTTCTTGTAAAAAAATTTACCATTGAAAAAGTTGAAAAATACAAAATTGTCCAAGAATAAAAGAAAATATAAAAAATCAGGCTTCTTAAAAATCTCATTTTACATTAAAAATATTATATACAAAATTTTAATGTATTCTGTAAAAATAACTTTTATGTGAAAAATAAAATTAAACACATACTTTGTATTAAAAAAATTAGATTCAACGGGTAGTAAATTTAATTCTAAAGAAGGAAATTTTTTTTCAAATAGAATTTTTACCCTCGGAAGGTGATAGTATGATGAAACAAGATATACTTCGCTTATATTATTTGTCTCTACCCATTTCTTGATTTCTATCACATTCTGGTTAGTATCTATTGCTTTATTATCAAAGATAATACAACATTCAAAAAGTTTTTTATCTGTTTTTGATAGAGCATATTTTTTTTTTAGTTCACTTCCTGAAAAAACCCCTGAAACAAATAGTTTTTTACTCAATTCATCCTTTTTTAGAAGGTCTAAACCTTTTTCAAATCGTCCTTTGCCCCCAGTCAGTACAATAATTGCTGATTCTGATTTTTTCGGAGGGGTCGTAAAATCATAATGATATTTCGGAAAAATCAGAAAAAGATAAGTAAACCACCAGGTTACACTAATTACGATAATAGAAACTAAAAATATACAATGTTTTTTTATGTTACTCAAAAAATCTCTTTTCTAAAAAACTTTGTAAATATACAAATAAATAGACAAACAAAAACATTAATACAAAAAATAAAAATAGTAAAAGTAAAAAAATATTTGAAAAGAAATCATTCATACTCAATAGATTGAACGAATTATTAAAAGGAATACTGAAAATCTTTAAAATGATTGAAGAAAATGAAGCAATAAAAAATATTGCAAATATCGATCCTGGCAGAATTTTTCTAATTAAAATCATTAATAGATTTAAAGAAATATTTTTATTTTCTGCACCCATTATTTGTAAAATCTCTATGAATTTATAGTTACTTTGCACAGTTGTTTTTGATAGCAAAGTCAGGAAAAATAAAAAAAGAATTATTACGCTTAAACCAAAAATAAATATAAAAAGTTTAATTCTGTTTATATAATCACTTATCTCGTAGAGATCATCTTTATGATATTCAATGTCAACTTTTCTATTAGTTGAAAGTTTTATTAGTTCTTCAATATCAATTTCCTGATCACTGTCCATTAAGGTTAATTGAATAATCAGAGGTATTCTTATTTTTGAAAGTACATTGAGATCGTCAAAACCAATTTCACTAATAATTTTTTTTTCATCATAAATGTTTAAGCTTGAAATTATGGTTTCTTGGGAAAGAAAATTGATAATTTCCTCTTTAACATCATTTGGAATTCTTTTTTCCCCTTCTTGTGGTACAACTTGCAATGTAACCAACTTAGACTCGTTTTTAATCCAGTTGCCTGAGAAATTAAAAAAATTTAAATAAAAAATAAAATGTACACTTATGATGCTAACAATAAAAAAAGAAAAACCTGAAAGTAGTTTTGTTTCACTATTAAAAAAAATTTTATTAAAAGTATTTGTTATTTTGAAAAAATTCATTTTTCCTTGAGTTGTTTATCTAATACTCTAAAACTCTTATAATTATTTTCCGTTTTTATAGAATCATTTTTTTCCGACAAAATAATTGTGGTTCCAAGATTATTTAATGTATTTAAAAGAAAGTAAAATTTTTCTTTGGTCAGTTGATCTAAATAGGTTGTGGGTTCATCGGCAATTAGAATTTCTGGCTTGCCAACAAGAGCTCTCGCAATTACGACCTTTTTTTTCTCTCCTTCAGAAAGATCATCAACCTTATTGTTGTAGATATCTCCTAAACCAACCCAATCTATTATTTCTTTAACTCTTTTTTGAGAATCAAATAATTCTAATTTGTGTATTTGATTCACAAGGTCAATATTTTGAGAAACAGTTAAATAAGGAATAAGAAAATTGTTTTGTAAAATTACACCAATTTTTCTTCTAAAAAAAGAAATATTTTGCTGAGAAGTTTTTGTAATTTTTTTGTTTTGAAAAAAAAAGTTTCCCTTGTAAGGCAATAATTTCATATAAAGTAGTTTTAATAGAGTTGATTTTCCTGAACCATTATCACCTATCAAAAGAATAAAATCACCTTTTTGGATATTCAAATTTATATTCTCAAAGACAATGTAATCTTTGTAACCTAAATATACACTTTCTAATTTCAACATCATATTTAAAAATCAGGTAACAATCTTTTCAAATATTTTTTTTCTTTTTCTATTCTTTTATCTTCATTTGTCATTCTTCTTATTTTTTCAATCAATTTATTATACTGATTTTCTTCAAAAATTATTGGTACGTCAAAATCATTATTATTCATATTTTTTTTCGACCCGTTATCATTTTCTTCATCCTTTATTTTTTTATCTTTAGTATTTTCCATAAGCTTTAAAAAAAGTTTTTTTAGACCATCTAATACTTTAACTTGATTTTCAACAAATCCTTTCTGGATGGGATTTAAAGAATTTAAGGAGGTTTGAAAATCATCCAAAATATTTTTTATAATATCTTTTTCGGATGGAATAAATTTTTCTATTTTTTCAGATAGTCCTTTAAAAACTGTGAAAATATCTTGTTGTTTTTTATAAATTATATTTCTTGTAGTTTCGGTCATTTTATCTTTTAAAAAAAATGATTCATCGATAACTTTTTTTTGATTTTTGTAAACCTCTTGAAGTTTTTTCAATATTTTTTTCATATTTTCTTTAGAAAAATTTTTGTTAATTAAATTATCAACTTCGTTTAGTAATCTTTTTGCGTTTTCTAACGTTGAAGAAGTTTGTTGATCTTTGCTTTCTTGCAGTTTTAAATCTTTATCATCTATATCAAATTCATCAAGACTATCGTCTTCAGTTCTATTTTTATATTTTTCTAAAAGTCTTTCAAGTTGTAAAATCTTTGATTTTAAAAGTTCCTCTGAAAAATTTGTACTAATTATCTTTTCGATTTCTTGTCTAAGATCAACGATTTGCTTTTCTAGATTTTCCAAATTTTCAGTTTCAAGAATAATTGCAACATTCCAAAGTTCGTTTACTAGTACTTCACGTTTTTCCTGAATGTCTGAATCATTTTTTTTATAATAAAAGAGAATGTCTTCAATTATTTGTTTAACTTTTACAGAACTTTTTGAAAATTCTTCCATCTTAATTTTTTTTGGAATCTGAGAGAAATCTTTACCATTTATTAAATCATCTCTTAATTTTACCATCTTTTTCGCTAATTTATCATTAAATATTTGTTTTGGTAAAATAAGAGAAAAAGTTTTTGAAAACCCGAATTGATTATTTTGATCATTTGCACCTAAACGCATAGAAACCTTTTTTCCGGCTAATGGCAAATAACTTAAATTTTTTTTAAAGGAAAGTTCTAAATTTTTTTTTGTTGAGTTTTGGTTATTCATTAATAAAATATAATTTTTAGGGTTTGATAGTGTTTTATTCAAATCCTCTTTATCTATTTTTAAATTTTCTGGTATTTTGGTATTTGAGTTGAAAATTTCAAGCCAAACAAATAAACTATTTTCATCTTTGACTGTATATAGAAACTTAATATCTTTATCGTTTGAAACTTGAGGAATTTTTGTAAAGTTTACTTCAGGTTGTTGATCATGAAAAATAATAAATTTTTTAATAATTTTTTTCTTATAAAAAATATTGTACTCACCTTCTTGAACTTCTTCATTATATTCTAATAGATCGAACTCTTTTAAAGAAAATTTCTGTGTTAGCACCGATTGTTTTTTATTTTTTATTAAAACTTTAATATTTTTCTTTTTTACATTATAAAAATTTATTAATAATTTACTTCCACCCTGGACCAAAAAAGATTTGATTCCTTCAGCTCCTGCACTGAGATTCCCAACAAAAATTTGTTCTTGGCTGGTTTTATTTTTCGGAATGATCCAAATATTCATTCCAATATCGGCGTAATTAGGGTTTATATTTTTGTTAAATGTAAAAGAATTTGCAAAATCTTTGTAATAACCGTTTGATATTAATAAGTAAAATATTGAAAACCAAATTATAACGCTTAGCTTGGTAAAATTATCAATATTTTTTTCAATCAAAAAAAAGTATTTTATTTTAAAAGTATATTTTTCTTTAATTTTCTTTTTAACTGATTCTATAAACGCTAACCAAAAATCATTTTTATTTTTTTTCTCATATATATCTTTTGTATCTTTTATCGAAAAAAGCTCATAGTTCGTTAACTTAAGTTTTTTTTGTAATAAGATCCTAATCTTTTTTAAATTAATAAAATTATCTTTTTCTGCATTTTTTAAATAAATAACAAAATAAATCAGATTGAATAGAATAAATAATAAGAAGAAAAATAGTTTTAAATTTTCATTTTTTGGCCAGAGATCATTTAAAACTAAAATCAAGGAAATAAATAAGGAAAAACCTAAAAATTTTGAATATTCAAGAATTCTTATAATAACTCTAAAAATTAAAGAAATAATTAAGTGAAGTTCAATAAGAATTATCTTATCAATTTTAAACATAATTAAATCTTAAGATATAAATCTTTGGGATGTAACATTTTTTTTGTTGGCAATACCTTTTTTTTGTCAATGAAAATTTCGTTTGCTGGGACCCTACAATTATAGTATGAAGACATTGAGGAGCCATAAGCACCTGTTGAACAAATAACAACATAGTCATCTTTTCTCAAAGTTTGTATTTTTCTTTTTCTGCCAAATGAATCTCCTGTTTCACAAATTGGACCTACGATTTTATAAAATACTTTTTTCTCATCTTTTGTTATTTTTGCTGGAAGAATCTCATGATATGAGTCATACATCGATGGTCTAATTAGATCATTCATTCCACCATCAATAATTAAAAAGTTGTTCTTTTCCCCTTTTTTCACTCTTATAATTTTGCATATTAAAATTCCAGCCGATCCAATCAAAGACCTCCCAGGTTCAAAAAGTAATTTTACATCTAAATCTCCAAAATACTTACTTATGATTTTTTGATATTCGTCAAAATCAATTGTATTATTATCTGAATAAACAATTCCAATTCCACCACCCAAATCTATTTTCTCTATTTGATAACCTAATGATTTTAGACTAATAGTTAAGTCTCGCAATTTTCTAAAAGCCACATCAAAAGGCTTTATATGTGTAATTTGAGATCCAATATGAACAGCCAATCCATTAATTTTAAAATAATCATTTTGATTAAATTTATCAAATATTTTACTAATTCTTGTAATCGGAATTCCAAACTTATCTTCAAATTTACCAGTTGATATTTTTTTGTGAGTATTTGCATCAACATCTGGGTTTACTCTCAGAGAAATATTTAATTTCTTTTTTTTATATTTTTGTTGAATTTTTAAAATATCCTCAATCTCTTCGTAAGATTCGACGTTAATCTGGAATATTTTTTTTTTTATTGCAAATAAAAGGTCTTCTTCGCTTTTTCCAACCCCTGAAAAAACTATGTTTTCGGACTTGATTCCAGATGATAAAGCCATTTCAATTTCACCTTTAGATACTACATCAGCCCCGATACCCTCTTTTGCAAACAAACTTAATACCAAAGGGTTAAAATTAGATTTAACTGCAAAAAAAATTGATGATTTAAAAGGGGATATTGATTTTTTGAATATTTCTAAATTATTTCTAATCTCATTTGCTGAATAACAATAAAGAGGGGTTCCAAATGATTTAGCAAGATCCAAACAACTTATATTATCAAAATATAAAAGACCATTTTTTTTATATGATAAGCTATTAGAAAATATTTGTGGTTTTTTTTTCATTTTATTAATTTGAATTCTTTTGATACCGAGTGTTATCATATTCTTCAAGCGAACTTTTTTTACCACAGGAAGAGAAAATAGAAACTAAAATAACTACCAGAACAAAAGTATATACTTTCATTTTTTTAATTTTTTCTTTGCTTTTTGTATTGCTTCTTTAATCTTGCTAAAACCTGTTCCACCATATGAAATTTTGTTTTTAACAGAATTTTCAATGTTAATATACCTAAATATTTGTTCATTGATTGCTGGTTCTATTTTCCTCAAATCAATAATATCCAATTCATCTAAATTACACCCTTTTTGCTCAGCTAAAAGTACTATCTTTCCTGTCTTGTGATGTGCATCTCTAAATGTTAATTTTGTATTTTGAACTAACCAATCCGCAATATCGGTAGCTGTTGAATAACCATTTTTTGAAGATTTTAACATTTTTTCTTTGTTGATAATAAGTTCATTTAAAAGTTCGGTCACAATTATAATTACAATTTCCATAGTATCAAATGAATCAAAAACAGGCTCTTTATCCTCTTGAAGATCTTTGCTATATGTCATAGGTAAACCTTTTAAGGTTGTAAGCAAAGATAAAAGATTCCCAATTACTCTTGATGATTTTGAACGAACTAATTCTGCTGCATCAGGATTCTTTTTCTGAGGCATTATAGATGAGCCTGTGCAATGTAGATCTGAAAATTTTATAAATGAAAATTCACTGCTACACCAAATTATAAAATCCTCAGCAATTCTTGAGAAATGTATAGCCAAAATCGATAAATTTGACAAAAACTCAATAGCATAATCTCGATCGGAAACGCTATCTAAAGAATTTTCTGTTGGTTTTCTAAAACCAAGTAATTTAGCTAAATATTTTCTGTCAATTTTGGCAAAATTTGTACCAGCAAGTGCACCAGCTCCTAATGGGCATTCGTCTAGCCTGTTAATCATGTCAATAAATCTTTTTCTATCTCTTTCGAACATTTCAAAAAAAGCAAGAAAATAATGCGCTAATGATATTGGTTGAGCATTTTGTAAATGTGTAAATCCTGGCATTATTGTAAAAATATTTTCTTCGGATTTTTTTACTAAAGCTTCTTGAAGATTTTCTAGAAGACTTAAAAGAAAAAGTGTTTTTTCTTTTACCCATAACTTTAAATCAGTTGTTACTTGATCATTTCTAGATCTACCGGTATGAAGTTTACCAGCTGTAGTTCCAATTCTTTTTTTTAGTTCCATCTCTATATTCATATGAATATCTTCGAAATCATCATTAAATTTCAATTTTTTGTCAAGAATATCTTTTTCAATTTTTTTAAGGCAATCAAGTATCAATACTTCCTCTTTTTTTGAAATTATTTTGGATTTGCACAGAGCCTTACAATATGCTTTTGATACCTTCAAATCTTGTACAGCTAATTTATAATCAAAAGAAATAGAGTTATTAATTTTTTTTAACAGCTCTGAAGATTTTTGTTTAAATCTTCCACCCCATAAAGGATTAGTTTCATTTTTCATAATTAAGTATTATATTTAATACATGTTTTTATTAAATTTAATAACATTTGTACTATTAATATTATTTCATTCAACTACAAATTCAAAAGATAACGATGAATTAATATTACATAATAGTATTAAAAAAATAGAGTCTTTTCAATTAATCGATCTAGAAAAGAAAAAGATAGATTTTAAAAAATTCAAAAAATTTGATTTTCTTATAATAAACTTTTGGGCAACATGGTGTACACCTTGTGTAAAAGAGATACCAGACCTTTTAAAAGTTGAAGAAAAATTTAAAAATAAATTTAAAATTATATTTATATCTATGGATTCAAATCCTAAAGAAACAATATCGAAGTTTTTAAAAAAAAATAAATTTACAAATTTTAATACATACACTGATACCGATTTTAGCATATCAAAAAAACTTAATGTAAGAGTTATGCCAACAACAATAATTACCAACAAAAATTTACAAGAGATTTCAAGGCTTACTGGATATCATGATTGGCTGAGTTCAAAAACAATTAAACTTCTTGAAGAACTATAATTTTTCTTCCAATTTTGGAAGTACTTCAAATAAATCTCCAACCAATCCATAATCTGAAAAATTAAAAATTGGAGCTTCCTCATCTTTATTTATTGCAACAATAAATTTAGAATCTTTAATCCCTGCTATGTGTTGAATTGCTCCAGAAATTCCAACTGCAATATATAAATCCGGTGCAACAATTTTTCCAGTCTGTCCAACCTGCCAATCGTTAGGAACAAAACCCGCGTCAACAGCAGCCCTACTTGCTCCAACAGCCGCTCCAAGCTTGTCAGCTATGCCTTCTAATAACCTAAAATTGTCTCCGTTTTGCATTCCCCTACCCCCAGATATTACTATTTTTGCTGAAGTCAGCTCTGGCCTATCGGATTCTGACAATTCATGTTTTAAAAATGTAACTTGTTCTGAAGTGTTTGTTTCAAATTTTACTTCTTCAACTTCGGCGGTGCCATCTAATTTTGCTTGTTCAAAACATGTTCCTCTTACAGTTACAACCTTAATCTTATCAGTTGATTTAACTTTTAGCATGGCATTTCCAGCATAAATTGGTCTTTCAAAAGTTTCGTGATCAATCACTTTTGTTATATCTGATATTTGTTGAACATCTAAAAGTGCGGAAACTCTTGGGAGTAAATTTTTTCCAAAAGTTCCAGAAGGAGACATTATGTGCGTATAACTAGAATCTTTAACGACATTCATAATAGGTTGTGTCAAATTTTCAGCGACCTGATGGCTAAAGTTTTCATTATTAATGAACTTAATTTTTTTTAACCCTGATATCTTTGAAGCATCCTGAATAACCGAGTCACATTTAGATCCCATTATTAATAACTCAATATTTGTGTCAATTTTTTTAGCAGCTGTAATACAGCTTAATGTTGATGGTTTTAAATTTTTATTATCGTGTTCAGCTACAACTAAAATTTTCATTAAATCACCTTTGCTTCGTTAGTTAGTTTATCCATAAGTTCGTCAATATCTTTAACCATGATACCTGCCTTTCTTTCAGGAGGATCATTCACCTCAATCACAGATAAACGTGGCGAAAGATTAAGGCCTAAAGTAGTGACATCAATTGAATCAATTTTTTTTTGTCTAGCTTTCATAATATTAGGTAATGAAGCATATCTTGGTTCGTTTAATCTAAGATCAGTAGTTATTATACATGGCAAAGACACTTTAAGTGTTTCTAAACCACCGTCAATTTCTCTTGTAACATTTAAAAAATTATCTATTTTTTCAACTTTTGAGGCAAAAGTTGCTTGTGAAAATCCAGATAAAGCTGCCAGCATTTGGCCTGTTTGATTAGAATCATCATCAATAGCTTGTTTTCCCATTAAAACAATATCAGGTTTTTCACTTTCAACCACTTTCATCAATATCTTAGATATATTTAACGGTTCTAAATCCACATCTGAATTTATGTGAATTCCTCTATCAGCCCCCATAGCTAGACCGGACCTTATTGTTTCCTTAGATGCTTCAGTTCCTATAGAAACGACCACTATTTCATTAGCAACTCCATTTTCTTTCATCTTTACGGCCTCTTCGACTGCAATTTCATCAAATGGGTTCATTGACATTTTTACATTTTCTTTTTCAACGCCAGTTTTATCAGATTTAACTCTAATTTTAACGTTATAATCTATAACTCTTTTAACACAGACTAAAATTTTCATAATTAGCTCCTATTTTGAAATTTTCCAGGTTTCCACAAAACATCCCCAATCTTTTTATTTTCAAATCTTGCACCAACAAATAAGTAATCTGAAAGCCTATTAACATATTTTAGAATTTCTTCATTTATATGCTCGTTATCCATTAAATTTGAAATTTTTCTTTCAGATCTTCTCACAATACATCTAGCTAAATGTAAATATGATGCTGCAGGAGAACCACCAGGTAAAATAAAAGACTTTAATGAATCAAGACCTTTATTTATATCATCAATTTCTTTTTCCAAAAATTGCACTCGATTTTTTTTCAATCTTAGTCCATTCTCAATATCTCCCGGAACACATAAGTCAGCACCTACATCAAATAAATCATTTTGAATTATTGAAAGCGTTTTTTTTACCTTTTCCGAACAATGATATATTGCGATACCAATTACTGAATTAGATTCATCAATATCCCCATAACACTTAACTCTTAAGGAGTTTTTTTTTACTCTAGACCCATCTCCCAATGAAGTTAGACCTTTATCCCCACCTCTTGTATAAATTTTATCTAATCTAACCACTGATGGCTTAACCAACTAACTTTTGTTTATAGTATATAGCAACAACTAAAATCATAATTGCTATGAACTGAAAATAAACCCTATATCTCATGAATTTGTTTATCTTATTGTTTGTATCTTCACCAGACTTTGAAGTGTAGATAAGTCCTGCAATTAAAGTTAAAAAAGTAATAATAACAGTAGCGAATATTAAGAAATTTAAAAAAGAAATTAACATCTTATCTTCCTAAGAGTCCTTTAATTACAATCTGCGCCTGAATTTCAGCTGCACCTTCAAATATGTTCAAAATTCTTGCATCACATAGGACTCTACTGATTGGATATTCTAAAGCATAACCATTGCCACCGTGAATTTGAAGTGCGCTGTCGGCGTTACTCCATGCAACTCTGGCTGCTAGCAATTTTGCCATACCTGCTTCAATGTCACATCTTATGTCGTTGTCTTTTTCTCTGGCTGAAAATAGGGTGATTTGTCTAGATATAGTGGTTTCGACGGTCATCCACGCCAATTTCGAGGCAATCCTTGAAAAATTAATTATTTCTTTTCCAAACTGAGACCTATCTTTAGAATATTGAAGACTCAGTTCAAGAGCTGATTGGGCAACGCCAACTGCACGAGCTGCTGTTTGAATTCTAGCAGATTCAAATGTTTCCATAAGTTGCTTAAATCCATGGCCTTCTTTCTCTCCTAAAAGATCAGATTTTGAAACTTTTATATTATCTAAAGCAATTTCATATTCCTTCATTCCACGATAGCCCAAAACTTCAATTTCTCCGCCACTCATTCCTTCCATAGGAAAAGGGTTCTTACAGTTTCCTCTTGGTTTCTCAACTAAAAACATACTTAAGCCTCTATAACCTTTTTGACTGGAATCAGTCCGAGCTAAAACTGTCATTAGATCGGATCTTGCACCATGAGTTATCCAAGTCTTGTTTCCATTAATGATGTAATCATCTCCATTTTTTGTTGCTCTAGTAGCGAGACTTCCTAGGTCAGAACCTGTATTAGGCTCAGTGAAAACAGCTGTAGTTAAGATTTCACCAGTAGCGATCTTTGGAAGGTATTTTTGCTTCTGATTTTCGGTGCCACCAAGTCTAATAAGTTCTCCAGCAATCTCAGCTCTAGTACCAAGTGAACCTGCAGCTAAAAATCCTCTGGACAATTCTTCTGTAACAACACACATGGCAGTTTTACCCATACCTAAGCCACCATATTCTTCTGGAATAGCAATACTAAAAACACCCAGTTCTGCCATTTGCTTAAGAGTTTCATCAGGTATAAGTTCGTCTTTAAGATGCCATTCATGTGCATGAGGAATTATTTCATCATCGGTAAACTTTTTAAATTGATCTTGGATCATTTCCAAAGTTTCATCTTTTAGGCCAAGTTTCGGAAATTGGCCTTTATCTAGAAAATCCACAATACCAAATTTAACCTCTTCAGTTAATCCATAGTCAACCAATTCTTTTATTTCTTTTGAATTTAAAAAATTAAAATCAGAAGATTCTAGTTCAAAATTTACTAAAGGTCTTATCATTTCAGATTGGCTCATCATTATGCCGTCACGCATTTGTAAAGAATATTCGGAGAAAGCAGAGGCTAAAATTAGTTCTTCGAGCTTTGATGAATGATTGGTTTTACATAAGTCATTAAACCAATTAAAAGTATGTTCTAGAGAAATTCTGTATGTTTCAAACCAAGCATATCCATGACATACATATTGATTTTGTTCAAACAGAATTGGATCAATTTTTCCATCTACAGTGCATTTATTTTTAAGATTAGATTTTATCTTTTCGCTTATTTTGAAAAACTCATTTAAAATAAGCTTGTATGTTGACAATTTCTTGGTTAAATCAAACTCTTTAACAATATTCTTATTTATAATTACAGAACTATCCATTTTTATCTCCGTTTAAATATATAAACATAGTATTTCTAAATTAATAGTCAATCAACAAAGAGTTTATATTTCACCAAATGTTTTCATACCCGTTTTTGTTGCTTGAACTAAAGCTGCCATATTACCTGGTAAATGCTGATTATTCATCATTTTTGTGTGCGCAGCTGGTATTTCCTTCCACATAAAACATTCAGACATCAAAGGATTTATTAATTTATTTATCATCATATTATTTGCCTCATTTGCTTGAAACAAATTTGCAAAATGACTACCTTGAATTCTTTTTTGTCTCATCCAAATATATCTGGCGTCCATTGTCAAATTGTAGCCTGATGTTCCAGCGCATATTACAACCATTCCTCCCGTCTTAACTAGGTAACAAGATACTGGAAAAGTTGATTCACCCGGGTGTTCAAAAACAATATCAACATCCTTTTTACCAGTTAAATTCCAAATATCTTTTCCTAAGACGCGGCATTTTTTTATAAAATCCGAATATGCCTTTTGTTCTTTTACGTCAGGTAGTTTTCCAAAGCAATCATAGTTTTTTCTATTTAAAACACCAATCGCACCCAAGTTTTTTACAAAGGGTATTTTGTCATCATCTGATATAATTCCTATCGCATTAGCCCCTACAGCTTTACAAATTTGAACTGCCATACTTCCTATGCCTCCAGATGCACCCCAAACTAAAACGTTCATTCCAGGTTTTACAGCATGAGGAGGATGGCCAAACAACATTCTGTATGCAGTTGCTAAAGTTAAAGTGTAACAACCACTTTCTTCCCAAGAAAGATGTTCAGGTTTTTTTAGTAACTGTCGGGATTGAACTGTTGTAAATTGGGCAAAAGAACCATCGTTTGTCTCATAGCCCCAGATTTGCTGAGACTTGGAATACATAGGCTCACCACCATTACACTCCTCATCGTCACCATCGTCTCTATTACAATGTATAATCACTTCATCACCAATCTTCCATCTTTTTACATTATCTCCAACTGCCCAAACAATTCCCGAAGCATCAGATCCTCCTATATGGTAACCAGTATCCTTACCTATGACTGATATTGGAATGCCCTGTGAGGCCCACACATTATTATAGTTGATACCAACTGCCATAACCATAACTAAAACTTCGTCTTTTCCAGGATTTTGAACTGGCATTTTTTCCAACTGCATTGCTTTTTCTGGGACTCCCAATCTATCTTCTCGTATTACCCACGCGAACATTTTTTTTGGAACAACTCCGAGTGGTGGAATCTCTCCCATCTCATAAATTTCTTTTTCAGTCATATTTTTCCTTATTTAATTTCTCGTTTAATAATTAAGGTTAAAAAATAAAATTTATAACATTGTTTGTAAAAAAAAACATAATTTTCTTGTTGAATTCAAAAATTAATACTATTTTTCATTATTATTATTAAAAATTATGCAAAC
>MDTG01339215.1_pt1 | contig 15686 bp, 9 predicted proteins | sample 811421 | NCBI WGS metagenome assembly MDTG01 (sample SAMN05326645, study PRJNA326480) | marine metagenome | isolation source: seawater | place: Pacific Ocean: South East | collected 2011
CTGTATTGTTTTGTTGTCATGTAATCCAAATCCTTGTAAAAAAAATCATCAGACCTCACCAAAAGAAATAGCACTCAATGATGTTTCAATTAATCTTTCGGAGATTAAATCCCAAAAGGAATTTTCTGAGTTTTTGAAAATAAATTCTGAGTTTTTGATTCCATTTTTTGAGTTGGAAACCCCATTGGTAAATGAAAATGTATCTCGTATATATTCACTAATTGATAATGTTTTTTATGATAGTTTATACTTAGATGTAAAAGAAACATTTGGTGACTTTAGCATTGTTTATAATCAATTAAATAATTCTTTTCATTTATATAACAAGCAAAGCAATAATAAATTTCAACCACAGCTGAACATTATTGTCTCAGGTTTCTTTAATGATTTGATAGTCTCTTCAAATTCAATTAGTGTTGGGATAGAATATTTTTTAAAAAAAGGAAATAAATATAAGCCAAGTGATTTGCCCTCATACATATTAGATCGATACACGCCAAATCATATAAACTCCACATTACTTACTGCTTTTTTTTCTCAGTTTAATATTATTGATGAGTCAGATAAGACTATGTTAAATGAGATGATTGCTTTTGGTAAGTTGTATTATGTAGTAGAAAAAATTTCACACTGTGTTCAACAAAACATAATACTGGGCTATGACTTTGATCAATACAAATCATTAGAAGAAAATGAAGCATTTATTTATTCATATTTTATTCAGAACGAATTGTTTTTTGAAAAACAACAAAAAGAAAAGCAAAAATACATGTCCGAAAGACCTAGAACTTATGAGATATCCACCCAAGTTCCCGGAAGAATAGGCCGGTGGTTAGGATGGAAAATAGTTCACTCTTACATGGCTGAACATGATGTTTCGTTAGAAGAATTACTAATGGAAACAGATTTTAAAAAGATTTTTTATAAATCGAATTATAAGCCAATCTAGTATATGCTTAAGTCAGAAAAGGTAAAGTTTATGATTAACAAATTAGAGGAACTTTATCCTGAAGTAAATGTTCCCTTAAATCATAAAGACCCCTACACACTATTAGTTGCTGTTTTGATGTCAGCTCAAAGTACTGATGTTGGTGTAAATAAAATCACACCAATATTATTTAAAAAAGCAGATAATCCACACAAAATGATTAAGCTATCGATTAACGAAATCAGAGAAATAATAAGGCCTGTTGGCTTATCACCAATGAAATCAAAAGGTATTTTTGAATTGTCAAAGATATTAATTGAGAAATATAATGGTGAGGTCCCTAAAGATATAGACGCACTAGAATCATTGCCTTCAGTAGGACACAAGACAGCAAGTGTTGTTATGTCACAAGCTTTTGGTGTACCCTCTTTTCCAGTGGACACCCATATTCATCGTCTCATGTATAGATGGGGTTTCTCTTCAGGAAAAAATGTCAAAACAACAGAAAAAGATGCAAAGAGGTTATTTCCAAAAAATCTTTGGAATAAATTACATCTACAAATCATTTTCTATGGCAGAGAATATTCACCTGCACGAGGTTGGAATATCCAGGCCGATCAAATAACAACAACTATTGGAAGGAAATCTGTATTAAAAAAATTTCTATAAAATAAATCAACAATTTTTTTTAGACCTTGAATAGACCAATATTTCATCTAAAATATTTTTAGATGGTAAAAGATTTATTTTATTAATTTCATTTAACAAATCTTCTAACTCAGAGTTATCCTCTAGCTCTGGTAGTAAATTTATTCTAAATTGTTTTTCTTTATTTTCTTCTAATTCTTTATAGATATCTTTTATAATATCTTGGTTAGTAGAGGTTTTACTCATAGGCAATTTGTTTTATTTTAATTTTTTTTCTTAAAGCAAGTAGGGCATACCTCATTCTTCCTAATGCTGTGTTTATGCTTACATTAGTTTCTTTTGATATTTCTTGAAAGCTCATGTTCATATAGAGCCTCATGACTAATACCTCTCTTTGTTTTTCAGGAAGTTTTAAAATCATTTTCTTAAGGTATTTTTTAGAGTCTTTAGATAAGGTTTCATTATCATCTGTACTTTCTGAAAATTTCAGACAATTAAAAATATCAGAACCATCAGCAAGGGTTATTTTAGGATTTCTTTTTGTTTTTCTAAAGTTATCAATTGCCATGTTGTGAGCGACTCTCAAGATCCAAGGTAGAAACTTTCCCTGTTCGTTATATTTTTTTCCTTTAATTACATTAATTGTCTTTATGAAGACTTCTTGTAGTATGTCCTCAGCAACATACTTATCCTTAACAATAAAGAAAACTGTTGTAAATATTCTAGATTTGTGTCTCTGAAATAGAGATGACAAAGCCTCTTCGTTACCTTTTTTATATAGTGATATTAAACAACTATCACTTAAATCCGTTTTTATCATACTTCTGTTGTAATTTGGTAACGTAGAAGTCTATATCATATTGTGTCTTTTGATTAAATTATAATTAAATATACTTAATCATACATCTAAATCAAAACTATGTCAGAACCGACAGAGATTAATATTAAAGGAGCTCGGGTTAATAACCTTAAGAATATTTCTTTGTCAATCCCTAGGAATAAATTTATTGTAATTTCAGGAGTATCAGGTTCAGGAAAAACATCATTAGCATTTGATACGATATTTGCTGAGGGTCAGAGAAAGTATATAGAAAGTTTGAGTTCTTACGCTAGACAATTTTTAAAGCGAATGGACAAACCTAATGTAGATTTTATTGATGGACTTTCTCCTGCTGTAGCTGTCGACCAAAAAAGAAATAATAAGAACCCAAGATCAACAGTTGGCACACTTTCTGAAGTATATGATTATTTAAAGTTATTATATTCTAATATAGGGGTAACAATTTCACCTATTTCTGGTAAAGAGGTAAAGAAAGATACCCCATTAGATGTCTATAATTTTCTAAATAATAAAAAAGAAGGAACGAAGTATTACATATCTTTCTTAAAGAATATAAAAGATAAAAATTATAAGAGAGATCTTGAGGTTTTATTGAGTAAGGGTTTTACTCGAGCAATTCTAGATGATGAATTTTATACTATTGAATCATTGTTAAGCAATCCAAAAAATATTAACCAAATAAATGTTGTAATAGATAGGGGCATAACATCGGCTAACGATGAAGACTTTAGATTTAAGATAATTGATGTTTGTAAGGAAGCTTTCTTTGAGGGTTCCGGCATTATTAATGTTAATATTTCAGGTCATAACCATTCTTTCTCTGATTTATTTGAACTTGATGGAATAAAATTCATTGAACCTACAATTAATTTATTTAGTTCAAATAACCCTTATGGTGCTTGTAATATATGTGGAGGTTTTGGAGATGTTTTGGGGATTGACCCTAATAAAATAATACCTAATCATAATCTTTCTGTTTTTTCGGGGTGTGTTGCACCGTGGCGAACCGAAAAGATGAAAGTTTGGTTAGACCCATTATTACAAAATTCCAAAGCACTTGAATTTAATATTCATAGACCATACTCTGACTTATCAGAAAAAGAACTGAAGATTCTTTGGGAGGGAAGTGGAAAGTTTAAGGGTATCAATAAATTTTTTAATTATTTAGAGAGAAAAAGTTATAAAATACAATTTAGAATTATAGCATCAAGATATAAAGGTAAAACTAGATGCAATGATTGTATGGGATCAGGAATTAGAAGCGAAGCACATCACGTAAGAATAAACAAAAAAAATATTGTAGATATATTAAAATTACCACTAGATGAGTCGCTTAGCTTTTTTAAAACCCTCAATTTAAGTAAGCGAGAGATAAAACTAAGCGAAAGAATACTAGATGAAATTTTATCTAGATTAAGCTATATCGAAAAAATTGGGCTAGGTTATTTAACCCTTAATAGAAAAGTAAATACACTTTCTGGTGGGGAGTTTCAAAGAATTAAACTAGCAACTTCGCTAGGGAGCTCTTTGGTTGGTTCTCTTTATGTTCTTGACGAACCAACAGTTGGACTTCACCCTTTCAATACATCAAAACTTATTGAGATATTAATCTCTTTAAAAAAGGTAGGCAATACAGTTATAGTTGTCGAGCATGATGATGAGGTAATTAAGTCATCCGATTTTCTTGTTGACATTGGCCCTGGCGCTGGAAGAAATGGTGGTGATATTATGTATTGTGGTGAGACAAGTAAAATTTCTAAAAAAACATTAGGCCCAACCTCTCAGTATATTTTTAATCGCTCTATAAAATTTACACATAGTGTGAGGTCATCAGACAAATACGTTGAGATAAAAAATGCTCGAGAAAATAATTTAAAAAATGTGAATTTAAAAATTCCATTAAATTGTCTTGTTGTTGTCACTGGTGTTAGTGGGTCTGGAAAATCTACTTTAATAAAACAAGTGTTATATCCAGCCATAGCTAAAATTTTAGAAACTAAGTTCGAGAGTGAAGGTGCTTACGATTCTATTGGAGGAGATATTGATCTTATTAAGAATATAGAGATTGTAGATCAAAATCCAATAGGAAGATCTTCAAGATCAAATCCAGTCACTTATACTAAAGCATATGACGCAATAAGAAAGCTTTTTTCTAAGCAATCACAAGAAGATAATTCAAACCTCACACCAGCTGATTTTTCATTTAATGTTGAAGGAGGTAGGTGTGAAGAATGCTTGGGAGAAGGAATAAAGAAAATTGAAATGCAGTTTATGGCAGATATTTTTTTAGAGTGTGACGCTTGTAAAGGAAAAAGATTTAAGAAAGAAGTTCTTAATGTTAAAGTTGAGGGAAAAAATATTTATGATGTTCTAGATATGACCATTGAAGATGCAATATCATTTTTCCGCTCTTCAAAAACAATTCTAAATAAATTACAACCGTTGAATGATGTTGGTCTAGGTTATTTAAAGTTAGGTCAATCTTCAAGTACCTTGAGTGGAGGTGAGGCACAAAGGCTAAAGTTGGCCTCATATCTTATTAATGATAATAAAGTTTCTAAAAATAATTCTTTATTCATATTTGATGAACCAACATCTGGGCTACATAATATGGACATAGCAAATTTTATGAAGTCCGTAAATGACCTCATTAACAAGAATAACTCTGTAATAATCATTGAACATAATACTGAATTGATAAAACAGGCAGATTGGGTTATTGATTTGGGGCCAGGTGGAGGAAAAGCTGGAGGAGAAATTTGTTTTCAAGGCACACCCCTCAAGCTAGTTAAGGAGAAGAATAACACTACAGGAAAATATTTAAAGAAAATGTTCGTTTAAGAGGTTATTCTAATAAATTAAATAATTAAGGTAATTTTGTAATTATGCCAAAAAAAATTGTTGCTGCTAATTGGAAAATGAATAACGATGAGTATTCATCAAAAAAGCTAACTTTTGATTTTTTAAAGCATTTATCAAAATCAAATAACGATGATGTTTTAAAAATATTAGCAGTGCCTTTTCCTTTTCTTAATACAGTTTCCAAAATGTGTGAGGGGGTCGATTCCGTAAAAGTTGCGTCTCAAAATTGTAGTAGCTATGATATTGGAGCGTATACTGGCGAAGTTTCTGCTAATATGTTGTCAAGTATTTCTATCGGATTCTCATTGGTTGGACACAGTGAAAGAAGAGAAATTTTTATGGAGAAAAATGAAGATATTTTAGATAAAGTTCGTTTACTACTAGAAAATAGAATTAGACCTATTTTTTGTTGTGGAGAATCAATAAATATTAGAAAAAAAGGCATCCACTTAGCCCATATTGAAAAACAGATGAAGTCTTCTATTTTTAAATTAAAGAGTTCAGAATTCAAAAAAATAATTATTGCCTACGAACCAATTTGGGCAATCGGAACAGGAGAAACTGCATCAAGAGATGATATTGAAGAAATGCATAATCATATTAGAAATCTGATTAAATCTAATTACAGTAGTTCTCTATCAAATAGTATTAGCTTGTTATATGGAGGCAGTGTGAAACCCAATAATGCTAAAGAAATATTTGATATAAAAAATGTGAATGGAGGTTTGATAGGTGGTGCATCTTTAAATGCAAAAGACTTCATTGACATAGTTAACTCAATAAATTGAGACTATGTTTGTTTCTTTTTCTCTTAAAAAACTTACTTTAAGTTTAATCTTATCACTACTTTTTTTTGTTAATCAATCCTATCCTCAGGAATTAAGCATTATTAATACGGAAAATTTTTCCTCAATCTTAGAAAATGAAATTAATAGTGAGGATGTATCATCCGATATCATAAGCGTATATGAAATCTCAAATAATATTTGGAAGAACAAGTTGAATGACAGGGAGAAAGAACTCCTAGTAGATATCATAAACTCATTGAATTATAATAATAATTTTACATTTAATTTTTTCTTAGAATACTTCAATTTAGTGTTAAATAATAAGTTATTAAGACAAAATAAACTTCAGAGTTTTCTCTATTATTATTCAAATATTATAATCAATAAAAACTTATCTGATAATTATTTTAAAGTAATACTGAATAAAATTGAAAACAATTTATTTGTAGAATCTTCCTCACATCGACTTTATAACGATAAAAACTTTTTAATTGACATTGATGAAGCTTCCCCATTCATTTCAATGGGATATTCAGATCAAACATTAGGCGCATTAGTATTTCTTTTTTCAGATGTAGAGTTGAAATATTTTCATGAGTATGGAAGTTTTGTTATAAAAACGAATCAACTTAAATTTTATCCAGATTTAAACATAATTAAAGGCCAAAATGGTCAGGTTAATTTTCTTTTTCAGAGCAGCTATTTAAAAACAGAAAAAATAAATCTAAGTAATTACTCTATCGACCTTGATAACGGGAAAATAATAAGTAATACAGCACAGCTTTTTTCTAAAAATTATAAAAAAATAGATGGATTATTTAACTACGATCCTTTATCTCAAAAAAATTCAGGTTCAAATTACTTTATTTTTCAATCTAGTTTCAATAACAACGAAATTGTAATAAATGATATTACTAAATTAATTTCAGGGATAACAATTAAAGGAAATAACCTTTCAACATCATCAAAGTCAGGTAAAAAATCTAAACTCATATTTTTACTTCCGGAGAACAAAAAAATTATTATAAAATCAAACTCTTTTATTATAACAGAAAAAGAAATATTTTCACTTAATTCTCGATTCACCTATATAGACGATAAAGATTCTTTATATCACCCATCTTTAGAATCAAAATTTATAACTGAATCAAATCAACTTCAGTTGTTCAATGTAGAAGGAGCTCTTAAAAACACACCCTTCTACTCTACATATTTTGATGTTGAAATAATTTCTGACTATTTATATTTTACTCCTGGACAGAGGTTAATGAATTTTGGAATTATTATGGCCCCAGATCAAAGGTCAGTAAATGTTAAATCTTTAAACTATTTTTCTGAAAAAATTATTAATGAATTAACGGACCTTAACGGAATAAATATATTAAAAGCAACATATAATTATGCTATTAAAAACAAAAGGTTAGATTTCTTTATTGATGATTTATCTTATTTCCTTAAAACATCTACTGGGTTAATACGTGGTGGAGTTTTAAGTTTGTGGAGACAGGGTTTTATAAATTATAATATTACTAATGGAGAAATTCAAGTTCTACCCAAGACAAGGCATTATTTCTTATCACATCTAAAAAGATCTGACTTTGATGAGTATTCATTTAGCTCTATATCTCAAAACTCAAATAATATTAAGTATGATATAAAAGATAAGAAAATGTTCTTTGAGGGTGTTGATAAAATTATACTTAGTAAAAAGAATAAAATGGAAGTTTTTCCAAGAGGAGGAAAGGTAGAGTTAAATAGAAACCGAAACCTGAAACTCAACGGAGATATTTCTGTTGGAAATTTTGATTTTATTGGAGTCGACTTACGCTTTGACTATAACTCTTACAAGTTGGATCTGATTGAAATTGATACATTAAAAATGGTCGCATCAAAAGAATTAATTGATAATTATAATTACCTATATAACATAGGGGGGAATTTATTAATTAACAGTCCTAAAAACAGGTCCTCATTAAAACTTCTTCCTAATTACCCTTATTTTGTTTCTGATAAAAGCACAAAAATTTTTTTTAGTATGCCAGATGATTATGGTGATGAGTATGATAGTAGTTTTTATTTTTCTATAAATCAGTTTAGAATTGATAGTCTAGATAAGGCAACCCTTCCAAAATTTGAATTTCCTGGCACCTTCTATTCTAACAATATCTTTGATCCCCTTGAGGCAAAGTTGGTTACAATGCCAGACAACTCATTTGGGTTTGATTTAGATATTGATAAAAGCGGTATTCCAGCTTATAAAAATAAAATTAATGTTTATGAAAATATTAAAGTAGACTCAACAGGCCTTTATGCTTCCGGCAGCATTAACTACAATCAGTTAACAATATTTTCAGACAAAATAAGATTATTTCCTGATTCAGTAAAGGGCTTTACAGACAAAGCCTTTATTTATAGTGGGTATTCAAGAACAAAAGAAATTAACTACCCAGATATGGAGTTATCAAACTCAGAATTTAGTTTTTACAATACTTCTGATGACTACTTTTATCTTAGACATGACTCTTCTGCTTCAAACTCTCTCTTTGTGGCATTTGAAAAGTCAATGGAGATTGCGGGTGACTTATTAGTATCAAATAAATATCTAAAATCTGAGGGTACATTATTTTATAACAACTCTATTTTTATTTCAGATGAATTTTTATTTGATTCTAAAAAAGTTACATCACAAATCTCTGAAGTGAGGTTCAATCATAAACTCTACAAACAACATTTTTTAGAGTCGGACAACACAGCTTTAGATATAGATGTTTTAGACAAGAAAATTATATTGGACCTTGAGTATGTAGAGAAACAAAACTTTTTTCTTCCATTTAATAACACTTACACATCTATGAATCACTTAGAGTGGGACATTGGGAAAGAGGAGGTTGTGTTTTCTAATAAAATACAATCTAACTTTTTAGCATCTTTTTATCCAAATAATAATTCTTTTAAAGATTGGAGTGTAAGTAGTGAATCAGCTAAAATTGATTTAAAAACTCAACTTTTAGATTTGATTGGTGTCGATGAGTTACAGGTTTCTGACGCTTATATTTTACCTAGTAAAGGAAAGCTAGAAATTGGAGAAGATTTCAAAATTTTAACTCTTAGTAACTCGGATATTTTATTAGACACAATTAATGAATTTCATAAGTTTACTCAATCAACTGTCGAAATTAATTCCAAAAATCAGTTTTCTGGTAGTGGCATTTATGAGTATGTTAATTTTAATGATGACACATTTAATATACCATTTTCGGAATTTAAGTTAATAGAGGTTTATGAAGACTCTAGGTCAAAGGGCCAGACATCATTTTCTTCAGGTATTGTAAAAAAAGATAAACCAATTCTTATGGAACCAGGTTTTAATTTTTTTGGTAATATAGAACTATTTGCTAATAAGGAACAGCTTCTTTTTAATGGAAAAATTATACCTTCAGAAATAAAAAATTTTGATGAGAGTAGGGCAATTTCCTATAACAACTATTTTGCACCTGGAGATGAGCTTTCAATAAACATTTCTGATCAGGATAACTTTTATTCATCCTCAATATCAAAAAACAAAAACAACTTATTTTTTGATTTTTTTAATAATTCCGTCGAAAAAGTAAGCCTAGTTTTCTTTAACCCCAGTGGCCTTCTCTCGTATGATTCTTATGACAACACCTACCTTATAGAAACAAATGAAAAAAGGGAACAAACAGTTTATAATGGTAACTCTCTTTTATTTAGTCCTATTGACAGGGATGTGTCATTTGAAGGAAAGGTTAACTTAGTGGATAATGATAATAATTTTAAAATATATTCTTCAATGAGCGCAAGCGCTACACTAGACTCAATGAATATTAGTTCAGATGGAGTACATATAATTGATGTTAATATCAGAAAATCTTTGATTAATGACATTGGAGAATTGTTTCTAGAATCCATAGAGAATTTTGGAGCTGGAATTGCTCACGATAACGAAGAGGATCTTTTAATCAGACTCTCTGACCTCATAGGAAATGAAAAAATTATAACTTATGAGAATTCATTATTAACTAGTTATAAATCATTGCTTGAGGCAGACCCAATAATCAATAGTTTTTTTGTTTTTCCCAACACAAAACTCAACTGGTCTCCTTCAAATAATTCATGGTACAATTCCTCTGTAATTAACCTTTCTAATATAGGGGATCTGGATATTAATGCCTCTATGGATGGCTTTTTTGAGATAGTATATTTAAATGAGTATGATTACACCTTCTCCTTATTTTTACAACCCTCACCTGACCTATGGCTCTATATTACTTATGATAGAAACACTTTAAAACTTATCTCATCTGATGCAGATCTGAATACAGATTTTGGAGAAATAACCGCATCAAGAGGAAAGTATATTGATATTGAAGTTTCTAATGAGGCCGATGTTTTAACTTATGTAAATAATTTTAGGTTAAAGTATTTTAATATAAAAGAGCCATACAATTTACTTTCACCATCAGATACATTTTTAGAAGATGAGATATTTAAGACCATTTCAGATGATGATGATGGATTTTAATTCTTAAAAACATACAATCGTAAACTCCAATTATTTAAATTTATATTATGAACATACATAACTACATAAACGAAAATAAAGAGCGTTTCTTAGAAGAACTTTTTAACCTTCTTAGGATAGAATCAGTTAGTGCAGACCCACAATTTAAAGACTCTGTTGAAGCTGCTGCTGATTATCTAGTTGAACAATTTACACTATTAGAACTCGATACAGTTGAAAAAGTAAAAACAGAAGGGCATCCAATTGTTTATGCAGAGAAAATTATTGATAAATCTTATCCAACTATTTTGGTTTATGGTCACTACGATGTACAACCAGCAGATCCTTATGAGTTATGGGACTCACCCCCGTTTGAACCAATTATAAAAGATGATAAAATTTATGCTAGAGGGGCTTGTGATGACAAAGGTCAAATGTTTATGCATCTTAAAGCATATGAGGCTTTAAAAAACGCAGGTGAGGTAAATTTTAATATTAAGTTTATGATTGAGGGTGAGGAGGAGTGTGGATCTGATAATCTGGAAAAATTTGTCACAGAAAGCAAGGAAAAGTTAGCTTCAGATGTGATTGTAATCTCGGACACAAGTATAATTAGCAATAAAACACCGTCTATTACCGTTGGTTTGAGGGGGCTCTCTTATATGGAGGTTGAGTTGACAGGTCCGAATAGAGACTTGCATTCAGGTACTTATGGTGGAGCGGTAAATAATCCAATTAATGAATTATGTAAAATAATTTCTTCCTTAAAAAATGGAGATGGTACAATAAATATTCCTGGTTTTTATGATGATATAATTAATCACTCATCTAAATCAAGAGAAAAAATAAATTCAGCTCCTTTTGACATTAATCATTTTAAGTCTCATATCAACATCGGATCTGAGTACGGTGAGTCTGGATATTCAACTACAGAAAGGATTGGTATTAGACCAACATTAGATGTAAATGGTATATGGGGTGGATATATTGGAGATGGGTCTAAAACAGTATTACCATCGAAGGCATTTGCTAAAATCTCTATGAGATTAGTTCCGAGTCAATCCTCAAAAAAAATATCAAAGTTATTTAGTGAACATCTCAATAGATTATGTCCTAACTCATGTTCTATTAAAATTGAAGAGCATCACGGAGGAGAGCCTGTAGTTGTTAATACTGACACAAAAGGTTACAACGCTGCATATAATGCCTTTAAAGAAGTCTGGGGTAAAGAGCCTATACCTACTTACGATGGTGGGAGTATACCAATAGTATCACATTTCAAAAAAGAGTTAGGTAAGGATTCAATTCTTATGGGATTCGGATTAGACGAGGATGCAATACATTCACCAAATGAATCTTTCGGACTTTATAACTTTTATAAAGGCATTGAAACAATAACTGCTTTTTATTTAAACTTTGCCAAGAAATAATGCCAAGAAATAAACAACTTCTATCATTACTATTTTTTTTTATTACTTTTATTTCTAATTCTCAAATACTTGAGCCAATATCATGGGAGTACGAGGTTGATTCCGCTAATTACAACGAGAAAAAAAAAATAGATCTAATATTTAAACCTACAACTGAGGTTGGTTGGTATATCTATTCTTCGGATAATGATCCTGAAGCGGGGCCATACACTATCTTTGAATTCAGCGAAAACAGCACCTACAGTCTTCAGGATGAAATAAAAGTAAAAAATGTTAAAACAAAATTTGACTCAGTATGGTTTGCTGACGTCAGGTATTTAGACAAAGGAGGAGCTTTTATTCAGTCTATAATTAAGGAGGATGATAATATTTCTGTAAATGGATACATTTCATACCAAGTGTGTTCGGAGATTGAGAAAATGTGTATTCCGCTAGAAACAGATTTCACTTTTTTTAATAAACCTGAATCTAAACAAGAAACCCTGGTAGAATATCAAGACATTAAAGAAAATGAGTCGCTATTATCATTTATTTTCTTTTCATTTTTAGCTGGTCTTTTAGCTATTTTGACTCCTTGTGTTTTTCCAATGATTCCTATTACAGTCTCCTTTTTTGCAAATAAAAATCAGAAAAATTCTACAAAAGATGCATTGGTGTACGGCCTATCCATTATAATTATCTTTACTTTTTTGGGAGTATTTCTTTCATTGCTAATGGGACCACAAACAGCAAATGATATTGCAACAGGGTTAATCCCTAATCTTATATTTTTTATTTTATTTATTGTTTTTGGAGCTTCACTGATAGGTTTTTTCGAGCTAACATTACCCTCGGGCCTCATAACGGCAATAGATAAAAAGTCTGATCAAGGTGGTTACATTGGTTTATTTTTTATGGCTTTAACACTGGTATTGGTTTCTTTTTCATGCACAGGTCCACTTGTTGGCAGCATACTGGTACAGTCTGCCAGTGGGCTAAAAGTTCAACCTGTCTTAGGAATGCTTTCTTTTTCAATAGCATTTGCTACACCATTTACATTATTAGCAATATTTCCAGATAGACTGAAGTCATTACCAAAATCTGGGGGCTGGATGATTACTCTCAGGGTTATACTTGGATTTTTGGCTATCATATTTTCTTTTAAATTTTTAGGAGTTATTGATAAAGCTTATCACTTTAATCTACTGAGTAGAGACACTATCCTTATTATATGGTCTGCACTGTTAGTTGTATTAGCCCTCTACATATTTGGAAAAATAAAATTACCAGAAGGTTTTAATACTAATAGTGGAATTTTTAATTCTATTCTTGGGCTATCTATTCTATTATTATCTATAGTATTTCTAAGTGGTATTTTTGGGAATAGACTAATCTACCTTGCGGCATATCTACCACCACAAAGTTCAACATATGTTGATATTAAAACACTAGAAAGAGTTCCCTATTATTCAGATTTTTTAGAAGATGATTCTTTTTATGATAATGTTAAGTATTCAGAAATCTTAAAACTTCCACATGGTCTAAAAGGTTTTTTTGATTATGATGAAGGAATTAGCTTTGCTAAAGAGGTCAACAAACCAGTTCTCCTTGATTTTACTGGACACGGGTGTGTAAACTGCAGAGATATTGAGGCAAGGGTATGGCCTGATGAAAGGGTTAGAAATATATTAAATAATGACTATGTTCTAATTTCTCTTTATGTAGATGATAAAACAATTTTACCAGAAGAGAATTGGTATGTTTCAAATTACGACGGAAGAATAAAAAAATCCATTGGCAGGCAAAATGCAGACTTTCAAATATCAAGATTTGAAAACAACGCCCAACCATACTATGTTGTTCTAAGTCCATTTTCTGAAAGAATCATTTCTCCACCATGGGGCTACGAGTTAAATACAGAAAAATATATTGATAATTTGAATCTTGGTTTAAGATCATATTATGATAATTAAGATTCAAGTACTTTTTATTTGCTTGTTTTTTTCATGCTCTCAAAATAAGCCAAAAGAAAAATTAATTGATTTACCTAGAGAAAATACACTTCAACCATCAGAATTTAAATACGGAATAAATTTAGATTCATTTAGTTATGAAACTCATAAAATAAAGTGGGGTCAAAACTTTTCTGATATTTTAACAAAAAGAGGAATATCGAACAAAGAAGTTTTCGATGCTAACCTTGCAATAAAACCTCTATTTAATTTGAAGAAAATTAAAAAAGGAAATTTCTATTCTCTTTTTTACAAAAAAGGTCACTCAAAACCCTCATTTTTTGTATATGAAACTAGTGTATATAATTATTTAATATGCTCCCTTGGTGATAAAATTGAAGCAAAAAAAGTTGAGAGGAATATTACCTATCAAGAAAAAAAAATAGAGGGAAAGATTCAATCTAGTCTTTATCTAAGTTTTGAAAACCTAAATTATCCAATTGAATTAGTTAATAAAATGGTTGATATTTTCGCATGGCAAATTGATTTCTTTAGAATAAACCCTGGCGATAATTATGAAATACTTTATACCGAGGAAATTATTGACAGTGTAGTTGTTGGTATACATAATGTAAAGGCTGCTAGGTTTGAACATAATAAAAAAGATTTTTATGCTTTCTCTTATAACCAGGGTTTGGGCAATGATTATTTTGATGAGTCTGGTAAAAGTTTAAGAAAAACTTTCCTTAGATCTCCTTTAAATTTTTATAGAATATCTTCAAGATATCAAAAAAAGAGATTTCACCCGGTGTTGAGAAGATACAGGGACCATTTAGGAACAGATTATGCGGCACCCAGAGGAACACCTATTATGTCTGTTGCTGACGGAAAAGTAACTGAGGCTAGGTACGGTAGAAATAATGGTTATTTTGTTAAGGTAAAACATAATAATATCTACTCAACTCAATACTTACACATGTCTAAATTTGCCAAAGGAGTGAAGCCGGGTAAAAACGTTAGGCAGGGAGAAGTTATTGGATATGTTGGGTCTACAGGCCTTGCTACAGGTCCTCATGTTTGCTTTAGGTTTTGGAGGAACGGCAGGCAAGTTGATCCATACAAGCAAAATGATCTTCCAGACGGAGAGCCGATTCTTACAAGTCACAGAACTGCTTTTGAGTATGTTAAAGATAAATATTTAAAAATCCTTGAGGGGTAGCTCAGATAATACCCTCTCTGCTTTTGATCCTAATTCTTCTAAAACTTTTATAAGGAAATCTATATCTTCTTTTTTTCTTCTGTGATTTATACAGTTAATTCTCAATACATTCTCATTGTTTATTTTGGTTCCTGATAAAAATATTCTTCCATCTTTTTCAATCTCTTCAATTATTTTTTTATTTAATATATCATCTGAGACATTATCCAATTTACTTATATACTTAAAACAAAAAATTGATAATTCAGGTTTATGTAAGGGCTTGAATAAACTATTTTTTTTAATTTTTTCATAAGCATATAACGCTATTTCTATATCATTTTTTATAGCTTTTGAAATTGTAGAATATCCAAAAACCTTAATAGTCATCCATACTTTTAAGGCTTTAAAATCTTTTGATAGTTGGATACTGTAGTTCATCAGGTCCTCTCTCTCTTCAATATCTGTTCCTCCCATTAAATACTCAGGTATTAGAGAAAATGTATTTTTTAGCTGCTGCTGATTTTTAACAAGAACA